>Ga0209700_100283_pt1 | contig 90244 bp, 46 predicted proteins | sample SiratroredBW_FD_187528 | JGI IMG/M metagenome (GOLD analysis project Ga0209700, IMG submission 187528) | Root nodule microbial communities of legume samples collected from California, USA - Siratro red BW (SPAdes) (version 2) | ecosystem: Host-associated > Plants > Roots > Nodule | place: USA... | reverse complement strand
ATGTATGGATTTGGTGTATGTCTCCAAGTGATATAAGCCATGCTTCAACTTAGCCAAACCAATCGTCTTCAATGACTTCTTTTCCTGTATTTCACATTGAAAATTAGAAAAGTTAAGTATGTAATCACCACAGGTCAACAGTTTAGAGACTGAAAGCAAATTAAATTTGAAGTTGGGCACATAAAGAACATCACAAATAATGAGTTGAGAAGATAGTTGAACAGTGCCTGAAAGGTGAGCAATAACTACAAAGCCATTAGGTAGGTTAATATGTATGGGTTTAATTTTAGAAAAGTTTTGGAAGTTATCAAAAGAACAAGTGATATGATCGGTGGCTCCTGAATCAATGATACAGGAGGTGTCGTTTGATGGGTATGATGTGTGTGCAGTGATTAAATGATTTGTGGTTGTAAAAGAAATACCATGACTCATATTATTGGGTTTGTTGGTCATTTGAGCAAGATTGACGTGTTTGGGCTTAGAAGAGGCTACTGAACCATCGTCCTGTTGTTGTAGAAGACCAAGAAGACTTTAATATTGGGCCTTAGTAAAGCCATAACCTAGCCCATTAGGGGAGAACCTGAAATCAGTGAGGATTGTGAGTCATCTTCTTGCGCGGCGTTGTTAACATACGCGGAAGAGGAGCTATCTTTGTTGTGGAAGCACGGTCGTCCTGGATATCGTGGATGTCCAATGGGATACCCATGCTTGGCGTAACATGCATCAACATTGTGTCCATTACGACCACAATAGACACATTTTTTGTTGGAAGTGGTTCTATTATTGCTGCTAGATTGTCCTACAAGTGTGCCTCTTCCACGTCCTTTCCCAGAAGCAGCATTGACAAATGTGTTAGGTTCATCAGCAATTAACGATGGTGATTTGTGACGCTCTTGTTGAATAATCATAGAAAACACCCGATTAACGGGTGGAAGAGGATCCATAAGCAGAATTTGGGAGCGAACAATAGAGAAATGCTCCTCTAAACCTTTTAGGAAACGGATGACAAAATCTTGTTGGTGATACAACTTTGCAGAGCATGTGCAGTTTGTATAGGGGCGTAAATTGTCAAGCTGCTCCCATATAGATTTGAGAGCTGTAAAATAATCAGTGACAGAACGAGAGCCTTGCCTGAGTGAATATATTTCTTCTTGGAGTTCTGCTATGCGGAGTAGATCACTTTGAGAGAAACGTTCACGGAGATCTGTCCAGATGTCTGCTGCACGGTCTAGAAAAATGACACTTTGTGCAATGGGTGGTGACAGGGAATTTAGTAGCCAGGACATGATTAAGGTATTACAACGTTCCCATGAGGTATAGAAAGAATTTTGAGTATCTGGAGCAGGTATGGTACCGGTAAGAAAACCCATCTTATTCTTGGATATCAAGGCCATTCTAAATGCCCGAGACCAGGAATGGTAATTGCTACCATCCAGAGTTGGAGAAATGGAGACAGAGGATGGATTCTCGCTGGGGTGAATGTAATATGGACTTGAAGGGTCAAGACAGGGATCAAACCATGTTGAGGTAACATTCTCAGAGACATCTGACATTTTTGACAAGGAATTAGCAGAGCTCCAAGTGGAGCTCTGATACCATAAAAGAAAACCAGAATATAGAAAGGCTTCAGAGAGAAAGATGAATGAAAAATAACATTCTATTTTATTTACCAAAAAGATGAGAGATATACACACAAGCTGCACATGAAGGAAAAACAAAATAAGAAAACAGAAAGGGACACCTCAGCAACATTCTATAATGCTGTATAACAAAAGTTGTTATAACAGAAAGGTAAAAGATAATGTTAATTGAGATTCTGTATTTCTTTTAAAATTAAAAAAAATACGTTTATTAGCAATTTGTGAGTGATATTGATGATTAGGGTAGTTAATTTGATGATTGAGTTGTCATCGACGGTAAATCTGTATCGGAGAAGATGAACTTTATATGAATCGGATGCCCCGCATCTAGTTTATATTTTGAAAAAAACTAAAATGTAAACCGGATGGGGTGCCATCCGGTTCACATTTTCATTTGGAAATGTGAATCGGATGACTTTCCATCCAGTTTACATTTTGAAAAAAATTGTAAACCGGATGGGGACATCCGGTTCAGTAATTCTTAAAAAAAAAAGAAGGTCATTTTGGTTATTTTTATAGAAACAATTTTGACATTTTAAAAACATATGAAGGTACAGGATCAAGGTATTGGGTGCAGAAAGAATCCGTCTTGCATGTTTGTTACGTACACTTCCTCAAAAGAAATATTTTGCACTCTGCATCATATTATACTCATATTTTTATTATTAGCTAACATATTCCGATAATTATAAAAGTATTTTATGAATATTAAATAATTAAAATAAAAAAAATATAAATTTCTCAAAAGATTGCCTTTGTAATGTGGAGGCGAAGATGTCATTTCAGTGGCACTGTTGTGAGTAATAAAGAATTAAGTGTTAATTATAATTATGGGTAATATTTTCAAACCCTATTTACAGCTGTGCATCTACTACATATTCAATCACAACAAACTATCATGAATATTGAAAATTTGTAAATCTTTGTAATAACTATTTAATAATTATGTTAACAGTACTTTTTTATTAATTAACGGTGTAATTTTTTTTATAGTAGCAATGCATATTCATTAATCTTAATATAATTTTATTTAAAATTATTTGATCAGCTATAATGCTTTCATCATCAATTCTTAAGAAATATTTGTATTAAAATGTAAACACATAAACACATGATTGAAGAAGAGACGGTGATCAACGGCTGAAGCATATCCACACTCAGGTTTCTTCCAACAGCTTTTTCTTTGTTTTCATGTCCAAAAAAACCAGACACGTCTGCATCAAACTTTGAAGATTTTTTTAGCTACCCTATCAGCTGGTTCCATTATTGTGCTTATTTTGATAGGTAAACCTTTCAATTAATTGAAAAGGTTACAGCATGAAATAGCCAACGGCTAAAAATTGATTTAAGTTTTCAGGTGAATGATTATAACTCCGACTTTCAAAAGAAGCAAAGTTTGCAATTTGATCCTCGATATAGCCCCCACTAATTATCTTGTCCCTTAATATTTACGAAACTTCTATGAATCATATAAACACCCTATAAAAAAATATTGATGTGAGCCATAATTTGGAGCAAGCCTTAAAATAATATCAGTAGATTAATTTTAATACATGTATGACAGTGATTTTTTTATTTAATGAATAAATATGCAGCATACGATATTTTATTGTAAAATAAATAAACAAAATCAAACATACTTAATACTCATATAAATAATTGTATTTCACTAATTTAAAATGCTGCTTCGATCTTATAAAAAACACACACACACTTATATTTATTTATACATATTAAGTTATTTTTTAATTAAAAATTAAAAATTATTAATATTTAACTTTTTAAAAATAACTTTAGTAGTTAATTGTAAGGTCGTATTGATAAATTTATTTTAAAATATAAATTATATTTCCAAAATTATACTTTCATTCTCGATTTTTAAGTTTTAAATTTATTCTTGATTTTTTTTCTCACTTATTAACCATTTAAGTTAGTAAATTAATTCTGCTTTTTAAAATGATTAGTCATTCCATTTTAACACAACAAAGGAATGTTACTTGGTGGATAATAATTTAGAGATTTTTAATTTCTTAAAATCCTTTAAACTTAATTATTATGTTTAGAGAGGGATGATTCTAAGACTCCAATCTGACAACGTTGTCATAAAAAATAGGTGGTATTACTTGCCAAGACTCTAATGAACAAGTTATTTTCCAACAGAATAACAACTAGTTATTTTGGATTGAAGATACTAAAAACAAATGCTTAGCTTTAGGAAAATAATCCACAATACTTGCAGTGTTTATTTTGTACTTTGTGTTTATATAATAGAAAGGGAATAAATGAAAAGAAAAAAAATTAGAGATTTTAATGAATTAAAGAGAGATTTTAAATTGTTTGATGGAAAAATTTCGAAAAAAACATGTATACTTTTTGAAATTGTTTGTATAGATTCAAAAGTGAAAGGGAGAAAATATAATAGAATATGAGTTTGCCAATTTTACCTTTTGTCTATAAATTTTAATTTTAATTATATTTCAATTATTATTTTTTTCATAAAACTTACTTTAAAAATAAATAGTATTTAATAATTTAAAAAATACGATATTTTTCTATTGATATTGAGTGACGTTTTCTTGGACAGAAGTTCACTTAATATATTTCCAATTTCAATTGAAATCAATGAGAATTATTTTGAGTAAAATTGGTAAAGCTAATTTTTCAACCTTTGTTAGGTGAGATATTTTTGTTAACTTTTTTTTTTTTAATTGATGTCAGCTACAATTTCTCTAAGTAGTATTGGTTGAAAATAATTTATGAAAAAAATTACAAATTTCGTAATAAAAAACAGCACTGACATTATCCCATCACCTATATTTACATAGTTTATAAATAAGCACTCTTAAATTCAACAAAGTAAATAATTAGGAAATCTTTCAGAAATCTTTCAGAAATAATGTAATTTTGTATCAAATCTATCAAAATGAACAAATTTAAAAAAATTATAATTCGTAATTGAGAACTAAGGTTTCACTCTTAGAAAGTCATCACACACGAAAACGACTTCAATAAAAACTGAAAATTAATAAAAAAATTATTAAAAGGTGACAAATTTAATTGCGAGTAAAATTTTGAAGAAGTTATGTTCATTTGATACAATTTTGATTTATTTTAATATGTTATAATTTTTTTTTAAATGTGAGGTCATTACAGGATATATGACAACTCAGTGTAAAAATAATACAAAAAAATTTTGGAATAGATATGATTGACTTTTATGTATTATTTATAACTAAAGTTGTTATTTGTCATGACCATTTTTTTTTTTTGTTTTCAGTTCCTATTAAAATTGTGTTTGTATATGACTAATTTTAAGGAGTGAAGTCGTGTTTACAATTTATCCATTTTTATAATTTTCTACTAGAATTTTATTCATATGTAACTAGTTCTAAAAAGTAAAGTTTTATTTTCAGCTCATCCATTACATTTTATTTTTCAAATATCATTTTAGTAAATTTGATCCATTCCTGTCAAATTTCTCATATAACTAAGTAATCACATTTTTTACCATGTTCTCCATTTCTCAAGATATTTGATTTTCGTTACAGGAAGGTGTAAGGAAAATATATTCCGTATATAACAGAATTAGTTAGACGGCTTTGAACGTACCACTGACATGCTTCCTTAGCCTTCCTTCACAGAGCGTGACAAATGTTAAATTTACCGCACTTGCTGTTCCCACGAACATTGGCCCCGTTCGAATCGGCGTCAAGTTCTCCTCTCCGACCACCCTTCCCTTTTTTTCCAGCTAGCTACACAACCACAATGTTCCTTCTCTATCTGTCTGTCTCTTCACCGGCTGGTCACCGGGAACGAATCTTCACTTTCCGACCGCCTCTACCCCCTTCTGTCCTGATTCGCCTTCCTTTCGCACCTATACTCTTCTCTTTCCGGTTGCTTTCTTCTCTTCTTAATTTCGTTATTCGCTTTTCAATATATCATCACATTTTATCTGAATTTGAGCGGTTACAGGTAGCATTCGCGAAAGATGTCAAGTCACGGTGGTTCTTCTCGAAGGGGCGGTTCGTTGTCGAACAGCCCCTCGCTGAACAAGAAGAAAGCCTCTGAGTATTCGCCGCATTCGCCGCTTGACCTTACTGCTCGTAAAGCGTTCCCGTCACCGTCACCGCGCACCGTGTACTTTCTCCTTCTCATTGTTTTCATATTCACTCTATGCGTTTTTGCTTTTCATTGAATTCTCCTACCTATAAAATAAAATAGTCATCTCGGACCAGAATTTTTTAAAATAAAATTTAAGAGTTTCTTTTTTATCTAAAAATGTTTTTAAAAATTAGGCTTATTTATTTAATTTATCATCACTAAAATATGATCAATTTAGTTGATAATACAAATTCTTAAATTCATAAGTTCTTCAAAGTTACTCACATGGTTAATATCTCCTTTTTTTTTAAATAAAATAAGTCGTAAATATAAAACTAAGTCAAGAAGATTAACCTCTTAATTCAATGGAAAATAGAATATAGTATCTTTTATTATAAATACTTTAAAAATCTAATAATATTATAAATAAAAATGAAAAATAATTTTTAATATTATTTATTTAGTTATTTTTAAACTAAATCTGTATTATTTTTAAAAACTTATTAATTATTAGAAATAGCTTTGTTTCGTAATATAAAATTTTATCGTAGATTAAAAATTTAATTTCTGTATCAAAAATACCTTTATTCTAATATGGTTAAGGTGTATGAAAATATTTATTTATTTTAATTTAAGTTATACAAAATAAATATTTATTTTGGGTATTGCAAGAGTTAATGCGATTCCAAAGATTAATTCAAATTGAAATACCATAATAAATAGAAATCCTATTCGTGTTCCTGTGAATTGTCATTTTCACTTATTGAGACACATATTCTCACCTTTAGCTAATTGATGCATTACATAGAGTTGTTTATTAAGCATTCACAAAGCATCTGTTCAAGGCTCTCAAATTAGATTAATTTTAAATTTTAAACAAATTTGTGATGTCTTCGTGCTCGGAAATGTAAGAAGAGATGAGTCAGATAATAGTTATTATGGTTTTATCATTTAAATCATGTGATGATACTATTGTTTTGTACTTGGAATTGGATCAGGGGAGAGCGAACTGTGAAATCATTGCGGCTTTCAAAGGCATTGACAGTTCCTGAAACAACAACCATCTATGAAGCTTGCCGTAGGATGGCTGCTCGGAAAGTAGATGCTCTACTACTAACTGATTCTAATGCATTGCTCTGTGGAATCCTCACAGACAAGGTAAAATCTTGGACTTCTTTTTATGACACCCACTAACAAGAAAAAGAATACTGGGACTTTTGTTTTACATATATTATAATTTTGTGGTTAAAGGATATAGCAACAAGAGTTATTGCTCGTGAGGTTAATCTCGAAGAAACACCTGTTTCCAAGGTTATGACAAGGAATCCAGTATTTGTCCTTTCAGACACTCTAGCTGTGGAAGCCCTTCAAAAGATGGTGCAAGGTTGGTAGGATACGGAGAGAGGCACCACACACCTTTTCAAGTTAATTGTTATTTCTGTATGGTGCCTTTTGAATAAATACAAGGATGCTTTATGTTTTCAGGGAGGTTCAGACATTTACCTGTTGTGGAGAACGGAGAAGTTGTTGCCATACTTGACATAGCAAAGTGTTTGTATGATGCCATTGCCCGTATGGAAAGGGCAGCAGAGAAAGGAAAGGCAATTGCGGCTGCTGTCGAAGGTATCGAAAAACACTGGGGAACACCTACGTCTGGTTTGTACAGTATTTTCTTTTTTCATGGCTACTTTTTATTTTGAGTTAGCATCACTCGACACTGTAGTTGGGTTGCTAGGTTCTTTAGCCCTGGTTTTGTTTCATGCTAATTTGGCCTTTGTGCAGGCACCAATTCGACGTTCTTTGAGACACTTCGCGAGCAGATATTTAAGCCATCTTTGTCTACAATCATTCCTGAGAATTCAAAGTAGGTAATACTTTCTTTTGTTTTAGTTGAACAAAAATTATGTGGGATTTAATTTGCTTGCGTGTTGGAATTATTATATACCGAGATAATTCAGCAGATACTGGCATTTTCCAGGGTTGTTACAGTTTCACCAACAGACTCAGTTTTGGCGACAACAAAGAAGATGCTTGAACTTCGTGTAAGTTGTGCAGTTGTGACAGTTGATGACAAACCTTGTGGTATCCTTACGTAAGTGTGTTGCTATGGATATTGCACCCGTCCTATTTTTCTGAAAAGTTACTTTTACCTCCCTACATTTGAAAGTTAATTTTATTTTAAAACAAGTATCATCAGTATTGTTTTTTAATGTACTACTTTACCTACACACGAATTTCAGTTCAAAGGATATCTTGATGCGGGTGATAGCGCAAAGTCTTCCTCCAGCGTTTACTCTTGTTGAGAAGGTACCACTAACTAGATCTAGTGATGTTCTGGACCACATTTTCCTTTATGTTCTAGAAGAAGTTTTTTCTGAGCTTTCGTCCAGTTATCGATTCTTTTTCCTTTTATCTGACCTATAGTCAACACAATCTACAGGTCATGACTCCAAATCCAGAATGTGCAATAATTGATACACCAATAGTCGATGCACTTCACACCATGCATGATGGGAAATTTTTGCATCTTCCCGTTGTTGATAGAGGTAATATAAATTGTTTATGAGATGGGGACCAGTTCCTGCATCAATATTTTTCTGATTTGGATGGTTGAAAACAGATGGTACTGTTGTTGCTACGGTTGATGTAATTCATATAACTCACGCGGCTGTGGCGACAGCTAGTCAGGTATGCTTCCTAGAACTGTGTGTAAACCTACTGCTGGTGATTGCATGAAACCTCTATTGAATCCTTGTTGAAATGCAGTAATTGGTTGTTTATTTGTAAATTATGGCAAATTGTTCTCGGCAAAACTAGTTATTTTCATGATCTTAAAAACTAAAAGTAGATTTCATATACGAATTGATATCTAAATATGTATGCAATTTATTGATGAGTGGATCTTCAGTCAGCGTTTTGATTTTAAAGTTGAGAGAAAATTGCCACCCTCTTTTTTTCTTTATCCATTTTCTTAAGCCTTGTCTTGGAAGTACAAGAATATGAAATCTTGATAATTCATTATCAGCAAAAGCTTACCCGATGTTAACTATTTTTCTTCTTATGAATCTTCTTAAAGCATTGAACTGGGTACTAAGAAGAGAAAAGGAGGTGGGATATCATACTAATAAATTTAATGAAAAGATTATGTTCGAATAGAAAGCAAAATAAAATCAGAAAGCACTTCGTTCCTCTCTTTTTCTCGGCTTCAACCTCCACATTCGCTAAGACGTAGGCGTAGCATACAGCATAATGAACCGAGTTGGCGTAAAAAATGAAATATAATGAAAAGAGTTGTAAAATTTTATATCATCCTTACCATAATCAGCACGACCAGACTCGTTAATACAAAAACGTGTGCCTTAGTCAGGTTGATTAGCGTCATGCACATAGTTTACTGATGTTGAGATATGCATTAACTTTTTCTCTCTTGCATGTCCTGAAATTGAACATTTAGAATCACCAAGAGTCAAGCATTATGGAGAAGTAAATCATTATATAAAATCCCTTTAGGTTGTTTTCTATGTTTTTACACTTACGTATTAGTAGATACAGGGGAAAAATTACCGTTACTTTTGATCTATTGGTTTATCCCATTGATGCATCGAGGATTTCTTTTACCTGTACAACTTGGCAATTTACTATCAATGGTACCTTGAGTCCCATCAACGGCGAAGAGTATCAGGGTTCAATTTTTCCCACCCCTGGTTGCAGTATTTTTTTAATCTACATATATTAATATTAGTGCTAGTTGTTATTAGTAGAGTACTCAAACTCACGACCTACCTCACCATCCACTTTTTCCACTTCTCTTTTACCTGCAATATGTAGCTCTTAGGACAAAAAGAAAATGTCCAACTTTTTTTACCAACTAGATATTATTCTAAATTGTTTCTTTCACTTACCGGGATTGGAGCATTGCTATGTTGAATATACGATACCGAAATTCAATTGTTTTAGCTTCCGTGATCTTTTTCCGGTAATTTGTAATGATGGTATCATTTTCTCCACTGGTTAGGTCGGAAATAGTGCTAGTTTTAATAATGAAGCAGCCAACTCCATGATACAAAAATTTTGGGATTCGGCCATGTCCTTAGTTCCAAATGGGGAGGATGACGATTCCCAAAGGTTATATATTTTCAATTTTTTGCAAATATGCATCCATGTTGCTAGGAAAAGTTACTTTCAAAATTTTAATTTACTTACATGTTATTATTGACATGGCAGCGAAACTTCCTTGAAAATGATTTCTGAGGCAGGAGAAACAGGGAGAACCCTTTCTTATCTCGGGTCAAGCATACCGAACGCATTTTCCTTCAAAGTACAAGACAAGAAGGGTAGACTGCATAGATTCACATGCGGTATGTCAACTATAACATGTTTCCTATCAGGTCTTTACATGTGTGCTTTCCCTCTCCATCTTTTTGACAAGCAAATATTCACTTTAATGATAGAATATTATACTTAATTTAGTCAGCAAGCAAATTAAAAGTGTTATTTAAAATTTAAATTAGTTGTATAATGGTGATATAGAATGGATTCATTGGCAAAATATCATAACTTTTTGTAGTCTCAGTTGAATGTGACTGGTTTGCATGTCTTCAGTCAAGATGCCTAAATCTGCATTTTTAATTATAGTTTTGAGTAAGGTTATCTGCACATATTATACAGCCCATATAATTTAGAAAGGGGATCGTGCCTTATTAATATTGATGAATTAAAGAGAGAAAGAGGAGAAATAAATGGTGATAAGACGTGAGAAACTTCGGTAATTCAACATTGTTGGCTTAGGACTGTGGTAGTATGCCAAGACGTATACTTTTTTTTTTTTTTGAGGAAGTAAATAATGATGCATTTTGGTGAAACACGTCTTCTTTCCTTCTATTATAATTTTTTTCACGGGGAGAAAGGAAGAAGGTAACAATGGGTATTCTGTAACCACCAGAAACTTGTTTATAGCCTGAAGAAGCTCTGTTTCAACTTAAACGTTAATCATGCATTACGTAAAAAGATATCAGTTGAGTGGTTTGTGTGCTTTCATGCAAGTTCAGATACTCGGAGCTTGGAAGAGGTAATAAGTTGCATTATTCATAGAGTCGGTGATGAAATTGACCCCACGAACCTGCCTCAAATTTTGGTAAGTTTCAAAATGTTACATTTATATTCTTCTGTCTATCTTTTCTCCTTTTACTAATGCAAGCTGGTCAATTTATTTGTAGTACGAAGATGAAGAAAATGATAAAGTTGTACTGGCTTCGGACAGTGATCTTATCGCAGCTGTAGACCACGCCAAGGCGGTTGGTTTGAAGGTATGGTTGAATGGAATTTGGAGAGGGGAATTTGGATTTAGAGCAAGATACGTTAATTAGTCATTTTTCCTATTTTATAATGGTTCACAAATATCAAAATGGAATAACAACATAAAAAATGTTATGGTTGTATCTATCAAGAATCATTGTCTTGAAAAGTAAAAGAACTTAAAATGTGGATAGAATATAAAATGCGTTCCTCTCACAGTACCACCGCTATTTTTGAAATTTGATTTTGTTGATATCAAGAAAGGTTAAAAAAAATTAACTTTAATTTTCATAGTTAGTTAGAAAATTTGCATTCGCACTTCCCGGATTCCATCACAAGATAACTTGTCAGACCTATCACAGTAATAATAACACTAAGGAAATTAGTCTCTGGTTTCGTGGACGGGAAAAACCGGCGTCAGGATCAATAAAACTGCCACTTTGCTTTAAATTTGTTTCATTTTTAAGTCATGATAGTATGACTATGATGAATCTGTCTCAAATAAGTTTGAAATTGAATTTATGAATTTTGTAGGGATTGAGATTGCATTTAGACTACTCAGGAACACGGGGTTATAGAAATTATTCAAGTTCAGTACGATGGAAATATGGTAATTCAGAATCATGGTCAACAGAATACAGCACCTTTGCTGCTGGAGCTGCAATTGTTGCGACCTTAGGCCTATTGGCGTTTGTGAGGCGAAGTCAATAACAGGAAGAAACAGCTTTTTGTTGGGGGTAGAGGCAAAAACAGAATTTAGTAGGAACTTTGGAGGGGCATACTTTTAGCACTTGCCAATCTCTGTAAGTTCGGGTACTTTGTATAACTATTTGTAGTTGTATTCAAGTATTATACGAGGAAGAGGAAAAGCATTTTTATTTCACTGTTTATAAAATGGGGATGTATCATCTCTTGCACCTTGTAAATTTGTAATTTACAGATTTCCAAACCTCATCATGTGTATCTACTGCTTCCTCTCTCACATGTTAATAAATCAGAAATCGGTGATTTTCATTTGACAATCGCTTTGCAATTTATCAATTAGTAAATGTTTATTATAAGCTGTTTTATTTTATTAGAACAATTGTATGTTTAAATCAATGTTTTTTAAATTTGCATGGATAATTGTACGGGTGAACATTCTGGTTTCGGGTGTAATGGTCTGATGAATCACGGTCGCATAGGTGATATTAAATTTATATTTTTAATTTTAAATAATATTTTAAACAATTATATTAAACAAAATAAGATAGTCGATAAAATAATAAAATTGTATGTTTTTTAAAAATAAAAGTAATTGATACTTATTTTAAGTGTTTAAACATGAAACAATGAATGACGATAATTAAGTGCACTAAGAACATTACCCTTCAATTAGTTAGTTTTAAAAAAAATAATTTTAAACTGAAATACAATACAAATACAATTCATAATATATAGTAATATTCATGTTGATACAAAATTTTAACATAATATCTGTGTTTAGATTCAATGTGCATGCTTCTGGTCCATATTTTTTTTTTTCAAATGTGTTTTTCCACATCCCAATATTCTATCATGACTTGAATATTCAATCCCAATCATATCGATGTTAAATATTCCCACAGGTAATGTGCTATCTTTTACAAAATGGAGAACTATTTTGTGAGGTGAAGCTAGAGAATAAAACTTAGATAAACTATTTTTCCAGAAAAAAAAAATTGTTTGTGATAACTGTTTAATTGAAGACTATTACAAATGTCTTTCACCAATTATTTAAGTTTATTGTGCTTGACGACATCATGTAAATAGAATTCAATATAGTAGGAATAAGATTTTATTATTAAATCAAAATAAAAGAAAATATAATTTCAATAATAGTAATAAAAATGATAAATTTAAAAAATACATATTTTAGTACATGTTTTAGATACTTAATTTATGTCAAGTTGTGTATGTTTTTGTAAATAAAATCCTAGTTTATAAGAAGTTACATAAATGTTGTTGATATTTCAACAAGGAGCTAACATAAGATCCCACTTTGTACTCTTATCTTTATTTTCCTTTCCGTCCTGTATTTATAGTTGATGATTCAACTTTAATACATATTCTTTTGTTATAATTTTGATAATTGTTATTCAATCTTGTCGAATATAATTACTTAATTTATAAAATGCTTGAGTCTTATTGTAAAAGAATATTATTTTTACTTGTATTATATAAAATTGTTATATGCAATATATGATATCATAAATTATATTTATATTTTTCTTCGCTTCATGTAGTATATAACATTATATAAATAATCTTATACAGATAAAATAATGTATAATGTTTTTGAGTAAATAATGAAGTCATTATTTATTTGGATGCATTTCATGCAAACTTCAAATTTTCCACGGTACTACCAGTCAAGTCACCACTCAAGTCTATTTGGATGCATTTCAAGGGCACTTCAATTTTCCACGGCATCACAGTCAAGTCACCACTCAAGTACCACTCAAGTGTTTGGATGTTTGGAATAGTCTTTCTGTCTTACCTTTAAATTATTCTTTTTAACGATAACAAAAGAAGACATATTTTTTAATTATTGAAATATTACAATTAACCGAAAACTTCTGTAACATAAATCTAATTAACTGCTAATTTCAACTTTGAAGAATATATTTAAACCAAGTGCATCTTATAGACAGTCTTATTTTTATTTTTATTTTTAATTTCACCATGTGATTTCATTTTTAAGAATATATATATATAATAACATTTAATATAATATTTTATAAAATTGTATTTTAATTTTAATTTTATTATTAACAGAAATTTATATTTTAGAATAGAATTTTTATTTTTATTTTTATAATATTAAATTCTGATATTAATTTGCGATCTTTATCATAAATATTCTTAATTTTTTTCCATTTTTTTAATCATGCAAGAGTATTACTCCTTAGTTTCTTAACCATAATAGTTTTTAATTTTTATATTTAATTATTTATTTTTAAATTCAATAAAAACTAATTACTCTGTGATTAATTATATGTTTACTTTTTCAGCTAATAATTAATATCTATATATATTGTGATATAAAAATATAAAAAATAAAATGAAAATATATAAAAACTGTTTTATTGAAATCAAGAAAAAATATTATATTTTAATTTAAGAAAACTTAAATTGATGGAGTGTTTGATACGGTTGATTAGTAAAACTAAGGCATCGCTGTCTTTTTTTCATTTCTCATTCAAAATAGCAATTTGATCGATTATACAAAAATATTTTAAGAAAAAAATTAGCCAATCAGTTATTACTGAGGGACTGGTACACCTCTGGAATTTAGATTTTGCCTAACCAATTTTATTATTTAATTAAGTATGAAAAATTAAGACAAAATAGAATTCAAATTGTTTGTGTACTTACGCTTTTGAGTGGACATCAATGTTTTGACTCTATTACGTGTGTTTCTGGTAGCGTTACGTCTTTATGTATTTTTCATCTTGTTGAAAATTAAATTTTAGAATTTAAATTAAAAATAAAAAGAACGATTAATTTATTATTTTTTAGAACATATTAATTCATTTATATATTAAAAATAAGATACTCAATGTCCCTTTAAGACACTTAAAGACATATTTTTCTAAAAAAATATTGAATAAAGTTTTATTAAAGATTATATTAATATACAATTCATTATGAAAAAATTACTAATATATTTATAAAAAATCACTTTAATTCTTTAATTGGTCTATCATACATATGACATCGAAGTTGACTTTGGCAAAGACATCTTAATTGCGTCATGGAGGAAAGAGTTAGGAAGGATCATTCATGAAAAAGAAAGATTAAAGAAAAAAAATCATTAAAATAGCAGGTTTATTTCTCTTCATTAAAAACAACAAAATGGTATCTAGCAGCATATGCGAATGTTTATGGAGATTTTTTTCTCTTCAAACACGTTTATGGTGGAGAATATTACACGCATAACTTGAATGGTGTTGATGAATGTTGTGGTGCATAAAAATGTAAAATATGGGATTAATGAAATGAAAGCAAGAGAAGGTTCTTACGCTTATCATATTTTGAACTTTCTAAATGTCCTATCATAATAAATTTCAAGTTGGTGTTGGAGACAGAAGAAAAGTTAAGTCAAGATGGATAAAACTCTAATATTTAAATTAGAAATAACTTTTCTTATAGGACTTTACAAATTAAAAATACAAAAAAGGAAAGGAAGAGTCACATAAATACGAAAAAATAGAAGGAAGATAAAATAATTAGAATATACTCCCTTACAATAAATGAAAAAGAAAAAAAATGTTTGAAGGGAAAAAAGAAAAAAAATGGAAAGTGTATTTTTTTTATTTGAGGAGAAAGTAACAATTTTTTTTCCAAAACATCATAAATAAATTATACAGTTACAAAGTTAATCATACATTCGTTAATTATTTGTATTAGTGAAATAACTTTTTAAAATTAACATCTTTAGATCTTATTTTTATCTAATATGTTTATACTTTAATATGTAATTATACATTTTATAAAATTATACTTTAAAAAATATTTAAATTAATAAAATAATATTACTTTGAAAGAGAAAAGAGGTCTAATCCTATATTAAGAAAGGGCTAATTCTGAAAAAAAAATTATATCACGATAACAGAATTAAGATAACAATGTAAAGAAAAAAGTATTTAAACAATATTAAACACAAAAGGAAAAGATAAGAAAGAGGTTTATGAGCATCAACATAATTTATAACAAAATTTAAGTCTAAATTTGTTAGAAAAAGGTCATACTAATTATGTTATAAAACTTTATTAAATTATAATAGAATTTCACCACATGATAATAATATTGAAAAATAACATGTTTTCAAAATTTATAATAATCACATATTAAAATCAAATTTTGATAATGTTATAATATTTATTATTTTAAAAATTAAAATTAAATTTATAACTTTTTATATAAACAAATTCTAATTCAAATATTGATAAAATCAAATAAATAATAAATAATTTTACAACATTAGCTTGCATAGACTCAATTTAATCAATTAATCAAAGTAGAAATATTTTTTTGATAATATGTGTTGCTTTTTTACCACTAATACCTCATGCGGGTTGAAACTTTGGTCTAGGATATATATTTGAGCATATACGCATATAGTGGATTATTAACAACGTCACATAATTGCTTCATTTTACTTTTCTTCTACTTTGGTTGAATTTTCTTCTCTCCTATTATTACTTTACTGTTAAGATAACAATGAAATAAATAATTATGACAAGATGACTAAAAGAAAAGGAGAGGAAAAAATTGGGAAGAAAGAAGTTTATATAAGCTTGGAGAAGATGACGACATATAATTAATTTTCTATTAAGGTAGGCAAGAAAACTTTGATCCTTGGTCAATAGTTTGCTACAATCATGGCTCAATTCACGTTTGAATGTGACCTTATTCATCAATTTATAAGTTCACTTAACTAACTTAAAACTTAAAAAAATGTAACTAAAACAATTATTTGGTATAAGAAATTATTTTTAGTTTGTTTATAGAAGTTACTTCAACTTTAGTATAAATTAATTTTTATTATTAATTTTTGTACTATTTCATTTAAAAAAAATATAAAAATCATGTATACAAAATACGACTCTCGTTTCAATCTAAGAATCGTGTTTTAAAACTTCTTATTTTAAAGTCATGTTTAAGTACTTAATACTATAATTTTTAAAACTTGTCTATTTTAATAAATTTGAGAAAAATTTACCCCATTTTTTATGAAAAATCCATGATATTGCAGACTTCCCTTTTGATCAGTCAGTCAAAAATGGGTTAGAGTAGTCTAGATCAAGAGGTCTCTTTTACCTTGCACTATTGTATGTTTATATATGGCTTTACCGGTTGGTCCGTATAAATTAAAAAAAAAAAAAAGAAAAAGGAAGAAGTTATTTTTAGAAAAAATTTCATAATCTTTTAACTTCAAATTTATCTAAAGATTTATTATTAGTAAATAAATTTTTTTATAATTATAAATATATAATATTAACAAAATAATAAATATAAATATTTAGTCGTATTTAATTACGTAGGATGCTGAAAGAGTTGAACTCAAATAACGGTAAACATCATCCTAGAACATTACTATCAGTTTGACATGAAAGTTCTGAATTTTCAGCAATGAATGTGCCTATATAAACACTTCCTAAAATCGTTACTTCACCACACAAATCAAAACATTCATCTTTCTCTTATCACAATGATGACTCGATCGATGCCATTGTTCTTTGTAATTGCTCTATGCTTCACTTCTGCATTTGCCGCGAGGTTTGACATCACAAACAAATGCACTTACACTGTGTGGGCCGCGGCTGTGCCTGGCGGCGGTAGGATGCTAAACTCGGGCCAGTCATGGGCCTTGGACGTAAACGAAGGAACCAAAGAGGCCCGCATTTGGGCCCGAACCGGATGCAACTTCGACGGTTCGGGCAACGGTGGATGCGAGACCGGGGACTGCGGCGGTGTTCTGGAGTGCAAAGCATACGGTACACCTCCCAACACCCTAGCGGAATACGCGCTGAACCAGTTCAACAATATGGACTTCATCGACATTTCCGTTATCGACGGTTTCAACGTTCCGATGGAGTTTAGTTCAGCGTCGAGTGGATGCTCACGTGTCATAAAATGCAATGCTGACATCATCGGACAGTGTCCCAATGAGCTGAAGACTAAAGGCGGTTGCAACAACGCATGCACTGTCTTCAAAAGTGACCAATACTGTTGCAATTCTGGAAATTGTTCTCCTACTACTTTCTCCAAATTCTTCAAGGATAGGTGCCCCGATGCTTATAGTTACCCCAAAGATGATCCAACCAGCTTATTCACTTGCCCCGGTGGAACTAACTATAAGGTTGTCTTTTGCCCTTGAAAACAAACTTCACCCTCAAAATAACCACCCACCTTTTATATACCATAAGTAGTCTTCTCCTTTCTCGTCGACTACATATATGTCTGCACTCAAAATAAACTAAATAATTAAATAAGACGTATGCATTTTGCGTACCCTTCTATCATCTACCAACATGTGCTTGCACTTCTACGAATTACTTATTATTATTATTAGATGATCGTAAACCCTATAAATACGAATATTTTTTAATTAAAAGTTCTTACTAATTTAAATATTAAAATTTGTCTAACAACAACTATTCCAAGTAACTTTTCTTTGGGTCTCACCTTTTCTTCTGTCTCCAACACCAACTTAAAATTTATTAATAGGACGCTTAGAAATTTCAAATTATGATAAGCGCAAGAACCTTCATTAATCCCATTTTTTACATTTTTATGGACAATATTTACAACACCATTCAAGTTACGCGTGTAATACTCTCCACCATAAAGTGTTTGAAGAAATAAAAATTCTCCATAACATGCACATATTTTAGATACCATTTTGTTGTTTTTAATGAAGAGAAATAAACCTGCTGTGGGAAGTAGTTCCATTTTAATGAATGTTTCTTTTTCTTTACTATTTCTTTTCCATGAACGATCCTTCCTAACTCTTTCCTCCATCGTGCAATAGAGATGTGCTTGCCAAAGTCAACTTTGACGTCATATCTATTATAAACTACTTAGTCTGAAAATGATAACTACTGGTGTCCTTGTCCTTATAGACCAATTAAACAATTAAAGTGATTTTTTTATTAAAAATATATTAGTAATTTTTCATAATGAATTTCATCTTAATATAATCTTTAATAAAACTTAATTTAATAATTAAAAAAATATGTTTTCAAGTGTCTTGAAGGGGCAGTGATTATCTTATTTTAATATATAAATGAATAAATATGCTCTAAATAATAATAAATTAATCGGGACTTTTTTGTAATTTTCACTTTCAATTCTAAAATTTAATTTTCAGCCGGATAAAAAATACATAAAGACATAACCTAACGCTACCAGAAACACGTGTAAAAGAGTCAAAAACATCGATGTCCACTCAAAAACCTAAGTAGACAAAACAATTTGAATCTGTTGTGGCTTACTTTTTCTTATTTAATTAAATAATAACATTGGTTACGCCAACACTAAATTTGAGAGCTATTGGAGTCTTTTAGTAATAACTCATTGACTAATTTTTTTTTTTAAATATTTTTTTGTATGATCGATCAAAACTATTGCTATTTTGAATTAGAAATGAAAAAATACAGTGATGGCTTAGTGTTAGTAATCACCCATATCAAATACTCCATCCATTTAAGTTTTTTTTAAATAAAAAAATATGATAAATTTTCTTGATTTCAATAAAATAGTTTTTATATATTTTCATATCACAATATATATATTAGTTGAAAAGTAACCGCATAAGTCACACATATAATAACTTATATTAATTAAAGAGTTGGTCCACATAAATTAAAATAAAATATTATTTTTAGAAAATATTTCATAATTTTTTAACTTCAAATTTATGCAATGATATATTATTAATAAATAAGAATAAAATATATATTTATAATTATAAATATATAATATTAATAAAATAATAAAATATAAATATTTAGTCGTATTTAATTAGGATAGTGTTATTTTAACCTCACTATTTATATTCCACATCCATTTAACACTAACATATATTATTATTTTATTAATATATAATATTTTATTAATAAAAAAACTAACAGTAGAATCAAATTCCCGTTTTCCATTTAATTAGGTACGATCCCAAAACCGTTGAAATCAAATAAGGGTGAACGTCATCCTAAAACATCACTATGAGTTTGACATGGAACTTGTGAAGTTTCAGCAATGAAGTTGCCTATATAAACACTTCCTACCATCATTACTTCAACACACAAATATGAACACTCATCTTTCTCTTATCAAAATGATGACTCGCTCAATTCCCTTCTTCTTTCTAAGTGCTCTATGCTTCACTTCTGCATATGCCGCAAGGTTTGACATCACAAACCGATGCTCTTACCCTGTGTGGGCGGCGGCTGTGCCTGGCGGCGGTAGGAGGCTGAACTCGGGCCAGTCATGGGCCTTGAACGTAGCCGCAGGAACCAAAGGGGCCCGCATTTGGGCCCGAACCGGTTGCAGTTTCGACGGGTCGGGTCGGGGTAGATGCAAGACCGGGGACTGTGGCGGTGTTCTGGAGTGCAAAGCATACGGTACACCTCCCAACACCCTAGCGGAATACGCGCTGAACCAATACAACAATCTGGACTTCTTCGACATTTCCCTTGTCGACGGTTTCAATGTTCCGATGGAGTTTAGTCCAACGTCGAATGGATGCTCACGTGGCATAAAATGCAGTGCTGACATCAACGGACAGTGTCCCTCCCAACTGAAGACTGAAGGCGGTTGCAACAACCCATGCACTGTCTACAAAACTGACAAATACTGTTGCAATTCTGGAAGCTGTTCTGCTACTCCTCTCTCCAAATTCTTCAAGGATAGGTGCCCCGATGCTTATAGTTATCCCAAAGACGATGCAACCAGCACCTTCACATGCAAGGGTGGGACTAACTATAAGGTTGTCTTTTGCCCTTGAGACAAACTTCACCATCTACCTAACTACCCACCTTTTATATAGCATAAGTAGTCTTCTCCTTTGTCGTCGACTACATATATGTATGCACTTCAAATAAACTAAATAATTAAATAAAACGTTCGCACTTTTCTTACTCTTGTATCATCTCACTACATATGCTTGCACTTCCATATATCTACTTTCTAAATAATTTCTTTTGGAACTTCTCCTTCCAAACTATAACATTATAGGTATTGTATGTATCCTAGTAATCTAATCAACATGAGTTATCCTAGTAATCTAATCAACATGAGTTAGTATTTTCATTTTGTATTTTATCCATTTATATTACTATTCTCTTAAATATTGAGAGATGAGTTTATTCTATATCCATAATAATAAGTATACTATATATTAATAATGGATTCTCTTTATAACTACTTTTTAGATACAATTCTTCCCATTTACTTTTTACTCTTTAGATTTTATTTTTTTAACTCAAATTGCTGTAAAAAAAACTATTTACAATAAAATTTTAAAAATTAATAAAGATATTTTTTTTTATAATTTTAATAATAGTCTTTTATTTTAATGATGTTATAATAATTTATTTTTTATTATCATAAAAAAAGTAAACGCTTATGTTAACAATAATAGTATTATTACTATGTTATTTTTTACCTCCACAAGCTTCTTTTAATATAATATCTAAATTTTAATTCTTTCAAAGTTCGTGGACTTCATCCAACACTAATTCTGAAGGATGGTGGTAGGATAGTTGTCCCCAAAGACTTTTATCACCTCCTTATAGAAAAGTCCATACTTTCTATATAATATCATACTTTCTTAGTGCCTTGGTGAGCATGGCAACCAAAAATAGTAATAATGGCAGGAAAGCTCTAGATGGCAGACAGCATGAAGAGCCCAATAATAAGGTTGACATGTAAATAATATTACTTGGAGTGGAACTTAGCTTTCAGTCCAGTATTTGTAATAAGTCCATATCTCTACTCTATTGCCCTAAGCCCTTCAAGTATATTGGGTCATTGTCATCTCCAAATAAATCACAGCAGTCGACAATTGATGTGCTTTCTTTAAAAAAGAAGTGAGTGACAGGTTTAATTCAGATCAAGTTTTAAGTCATTCTAATAAACATAAAAATAAAATAAAATTATAGTTTCATACCGTTTAATTGAAATATAACATCAAAAACAGATATGCTCCAATTGAATTCAACTAGGTTGTATGATAAAGCTACTTATCTTTTATTTTTCCGATGCAAATTTTATCTAAACTATTATATTCACACCATTTTATTTTCATTATTATGTGATGATGATTTATTTATTATTACTTGATGAATTAATTACAAATAAATTCTTGCCTAATATACTCACTCTTAGGATGGCAACGGGCCGGGTCGACAGACAACCCGCTAGAAAAAAAAGTATGGGGCGGGTTGAATATTGACTCACTAAAAAGAAAAAAAACAAGTCTCTTTTATTTCTTTCTTTTCGTTATTCCTTCACTTTTTTTCTTGAATTCCTAAGCCAGCAAGTTAATCGATGCCCTTCCTCTACCCATAACATCAAACTACTGTCATTGTCGAATGTCTCATCGTCGGCGAGAACACCAACACCATCATCTTTATGGCTCACAACGAACAAGGTACCCCAATTTCACCCACCCATCCTCGCAAAACTTGTTCTTTTTTCTTTATTTTGAGTTTTTTCATTTGGGTTTTGTTTTGCATCTGCATTGTTTTTGGGTTTGTGGGATTGCATGTGTTTGGTGCTCTGGTTTCAATAAATATCTAGGCTTATGATGGTGGTGAATGGATCATAAATGGCTGATTCAATGGATAAGTCTTTCATCTTTTTGCTTTGATTGTATGATACTAGTAAATTAAGCAGGTTCATGGATCAGTTGTTATGCGGAACGAACCGGCGAAACTAACCCACGATTTTTATATGGAACAACTTGACTTCACACCCGTTTTTTGCAAAATGAGAGACGAGAAGAGTTAGCCACCATTTTCATCCCTACTCTCATTACCAATTCACAAGCTTTGACTTTTGTAAACTACAAAAACGATAATCATAAATATTTATTTCCAATATTTTATTTAAAAAATATTTTCTATAATTAGAAAACCATAATTTAAAAAATTACTTTTTATTTCCAATATTTTCGACAAATAGTTTCATCAATTTCCATACTTTTATGCATTGAACGCTTAAGATTCAATTTGAACCCTAACTTCTAAAGACGATGGCCGACTGGAGAAACTTTTATCAATATCAAATCAATTGCTAATTTGATTTAGAAATATTGCTTAAATACATATAGATTTTACTTCTTGAAATGCTGCCAAATTTTTATTCTCAGAGATTATACATTGGACTGCCTAAACAAATCAACTGTAAAGCGATGCCTATTTGTGAGAAAAACATTCATTGATGTGCAGTAATATTTCTCAAGCTGATTCAAGGCTTCCCTGTGTAACCCCAGGGATTGTTCTTTGCCCAATTCCACTGGTCCCTGCACATCTCCTCCACACCATATTTTGCCCTGAACGAAGACCCAAATTAATATTAACAAACAACAAACATAGATACAAGATAAAATGAACGATCGCTAAATCTTCTTTGTCAAATATACAAGTTTAACGAAGCTTGGTATGCTAGTTTTTGAATTTTGAGAATCTAGATTTTAAAGTCAACAAGATCTGCTTGTCAAAAACTGGCAAAGGATTTAAGTACTTACTTCCAACCAAGCTCTGTCTCAGCTTTCTGAGTAGATGCATAAACCTCCGTAGCATCTCCTGGTCTTCTTGGACATAATTTTACTGGAATTTTCTGAAGATTTCATATCCAACGGAAAAAAGAGAAGCCTTCAGACGCAATTATTTCATTCATTTGTGTGTTTAGGTACGAAAGTGATTGATTTTTACAAGATATAAAATTTAACATTCTTGCACCATTCAACAACTCTCATTCCTTGAGGAAGATGCATAATTTACCTTGCCGGAAGCCTTTTCAAATGCTGCAACCATTTCAAGCACAGATGTTCCACGACCGGTTCCCAGGTTGTAAGCAGTACAACCTGAAAAAAATATATCACATTTTACTTTAGCATAGTGAAAATAAAAAATAACCGATAAATATCAGAAGGCTAATACAATGGCACACAAATTTGTCCATGTAGATCTAAGGGAAGAAAAAGAACAATTCACCTATGTTCTCGGATGTGAAGAGCTTTCTCAAGGCAGCAATATGACCATCTGCTAAGTCCATCACATGAATATAGTCCCGGATCTTATTTTGAATAAGGGGAAGGAAAGGAGGATTAGCATTTTGCAGGGTAAAAAAATGTCTATACTGTCATTTACTTTGTTCAATTTGCACACTTTTTTCCCTAATGTCTTATCCAATAAGAGTATATGATGCAAAAAATAATAATAATAATAACAAAAAAAAAATGGTGTATTTTACGAACCGCAGAGCCATCCCTAGTTGGATAATCATGACCGTAAACATTGAGTTCAGGCAACCTTCCAACAGCTACTTGCTGAATGTAAGGCATGAGATTATTTGGGATGCCCTTGGGATCTTCACCGAGTTTACCACTTTCATGAGCCCCAACTGGATTGAAGTATCTCAGTAATATGATCTTCCATTCTGGCTCAGCTTTCTGAATATCTCGGGCAATTTCTTCAAGGAAAAGCTTCAATGAATTGAAGTGAGAGTAAACAGAGTTAAAATCAGTTTTTGAAAATGACAGCTCATTCCGTAAAACAGTTCAATTCATCCTAACTTTTTCGTTTCCTTTTCCTTTAAATACTTATTGCTGATAACTTAGAAACCACAAGCTGCCAAAAAAAAGCAAAAGTGAAAGGCAACTCAGAACAAAGTGAAGGTTACCTTGGTCCGTCCATAGGGATTCATGGCTTGCAACTTGAAATCCTCCTCACACGGTATCTTTTCAGGTTGGCCATAAACGGTAGCAGAAGATGAAAAAACCATCTACGCAGAAACGTGATCATGTTAAGTAATATTCTACACCATCACAAAAGAAAAAAAGAAAAAGGCAAGAATCTGATACTGTTTCCTTGTTTGGAACATAACGTAAAGCATAAAAAAATGCTCCCACGAACGACATGAAAGTTAAAGACAATTATGGACCAAGCCCTTCAAAAATCAATAAAAAATAAGAAAAAAAAAACATAAGTTTCTATTATCTAACTTTTTCTTTTATTTTTCTTTCGTGGAAGTTTCAAGGCATATCTTTTGCCGAAACAGACCTGCATAATAGACTATATGTACATGTTAAAAAAATATTATTAATCCAAATATTGAGATCAATCAAACATGTCATTTTCATAATAAATAGTGACAAGAGGTAAAGATAGGGCGCGCGATAAAAGATAAAGTAGGTGAGGTGAGAACCTTTTTACAGTTATACTTGGCCATAACTTCGTAGAGATTGATGGTTCCGACCAAATTGAAATCAAAGTAACGACGCGGCTTCGCCACGCTTTCCGCAACCGCTTTGAGGCCAGCAAAGTGGATCACGGCGTCGAATCTGTTTCATTATATTATCTCATTAACTGAAACAGTAGGAAAACGTAACGAGAAGACGCAATATTGAGCTTACGTGTTTGTGGAGAAGAGTCTCTCCAAGTCATCCCTGTTCCTGAGATCGCCCTGCGAGAAGAAGAGGTGAATTTGCAATACGGAAAGTCAGAGAGTGAAGTGAAATAGGAAGAGAGTGCAGACCTGGGTGAATTCGAGGTTCTGAGAGAGATGAGGGCCCACCACTTCCCGTACACGGTCCACCGCCTCCATGACGGAGTTGTCCAAATTGTCGATTATTGAAACAGTGAAGCCTCCTTTGAGGAGCTGCACGACGGTGTGGGTGCCTATGAAACCGGCGCCACCGGTGACAAGAATCTTTTGGGAGGGGGAGACCATTTTGCAAAGTGTGAGAAGTAGGAGATAATTGAGAGTGAGGAAGAGAAGTGGGGGTGCGGTGAGAATTTATGGAGTGAGAGAGAAAAACTGAATCAGATTTGGGAATGTTTAGTTTACTTCCTTTCCCTTTCTTTCTAATCTGTTTGGATTTCTTCCTTTGGCGCCTTTATTTATTGTATTAACTGATTAATTAATAGCTAATAATCATTATTATCATTATTTGAGTTCTGTTATTATTTTGTTTTGTTTGGCGCGTGGGACCTACGCGTGTCTGGATTGGTTCGGCACGCAACGTCACCTCAGGCGCGTGGCCTTATCAAACAACTTTTCCAGTTTTGATGTGCTTAATCGTCTCATCCTCATCTCCTTCTTCTTCTTTTCGGGTAATATCACGGCCATACCTCTTATTCAATACTTTAGTTAATAAAATCTTAATATAATAACTTTTTAGAATTGTTAATTAATTTAGTGTATAATAAATTCATTATTTCACAAAAAAAAAATTGTCATTATTATTTTTATGATAAAAACTTAATTTATTTTTCTAATATTGACTATTTTTTGGTCAAAATAATTGATAATTAATTTTAGTAAAGTAATTGGCTATTAATTAGTCTATTACACATTCTTTTTATTTAACAACCATTTAAAGATTGACATGCATTATAATTGATAGTATGAGTTGGTAATGAATTTGACTGTAATATTCAGTCATTATAGTCTTGCATGTGGTTGTGTTATCTGTAACTTATAGGTAGGTATGGGTTATATGTGCTAGTGGTCCTGTATTCCAGTTTTTTTAATTTTTTATTAAAAACAGTTAAAATTCAATATTAAAAAAATTATTTGATTTTTTTTTCACAGTTTAATTTATATCAGTTTTTAGTGTTTTCATTGCTTTAAAAATATAAAACATTTTCTAATAAAAGTCTGGTGAATAAAAATATTTGTTGTTATTTTTTTATATTTGTTATCATATTTATTTTCTTAACTTGCTCTTATATTTATAAACAAATTATATCTTCTTGTAGTTAAAATTTATGATATAAAATTGTTATTATATTTTCTATTTTAATAAATATAAAGATGTAATATTAATATAAATATAAATTAATTTAAAATATATATTTTAATTCAATAAATAAATTTCTTCTGTTCTTAATTTTTGAATTGAAAGCTGAATCAAATATATCAGTTGAAAATAAAAAATAAAAATATGTGATAAAACCCGTTTTTAACAAGTATCTGTATTGTGCCCTATTGTTCAAATATATTATTGAATTTTAAGTTTAAATTTATTAACAACCAAATCAAAAGTAAATAGCTTTCATTTATGTCTAACCATTTTCCTTCTATTTTCATCAGTTTATTTAATCTTCTTAATCGCTTATATTTTTTAGTTTATTATTTTCATCTTTATCTTTAAAATGAATTTCAATATTTTTTCTTAAAAAATTGTATCACAATATAAAATAACTTATCATAAATTCAAATATAACTAATATCTTTGAAAAGACTTATCTATTAAAATTTTAATCATATAAAAGAATATTTATTTCCTACATTACACTGTCTAAAATACTAATTATTATACAATTTACTTTTTTTATTTTAATTTATAGTAAAAAAAAAATAAATATAAATTTATACGTGATAAACATTAGATCAACAGCTTACAGTTGTTATTAAAATTATCTACACCTACATTTTAATTTATCAAATAAAAACATTATATATATAAATATACAACATTCATCTATTTGTTTCTTCATTAGTTAATCTTGCATAATTAATAAAATCCTAGGTTGCCTCTCATAATTTGACACCTTCATATATATTATTAGAGTTATTAGTAGTTTAGGATCTCACAATACTTAAAATGATTCAGTGTTTACATTCTATTATCAAAACATAGCTTTACCTTCATAATAATAATAAATTTATATTGTAATATATCACTTATTTGTAATTTTAACACTGAATAATCTACATAATTTTCCTAATAAATATTTTTTTATAATTTATCATAGATTTACCCATATGTACTTTTTTCAAAAGTTCTCATCTCCATATTATAACTTATACTACCATATATTTGATTTTTATATGTTATACTAACATCATTACTCTTACTTTTCATATATTATTATTTTGTACATGAAACACGGTCTAATTATATAACTCGTTTAATTTAAAAAAATTAATAAAAAAATAAATATTTGATAAACGGAAATATTTATTGAACAAGGTATTTTTATTTGAACATCATCTTTTTAAGGAAGGAGAAGTTGTTTTAAAATACTATAATTTAATTTTGTTGGAAATCTTATATGTCAACTATAAACATAAATAAATTATAACATATAAGTGAGTGAATATAAACTTTATTTTACTAAATCATTTTTATAAGATTAGATTAGATATAAACTTTTTATTTTTAAGATTGAATCAAAGTCATTTAGAGTATATTACAAAATTATTTTGAAACTATATTCTATCATCCACTATCAGACTTTTCACAATTTTATGATCGATATTTAAATCATCATCATCGTAAAAAGTGCGTTGGATATCTTATATTGATTAAATATATGATCAAAATTTTAGTATTTAAGTAAGTGCAACTCCACACCAAACATGTTTTATGAGATTAAATTATATTTTCTTAAATAAAAAGTAAAAAAATTACAAAAAAAATATTTCATTACATAAAATCAATATAATTTTTACATTAAAAATTTTAAAATTGGTAAATATTATTGAATTGATTTCTTCAAAGATTAACTAATTTATAAAATGTAATGTCACATCTAACTAATACACATATTTATAATTAATGTTATCCAACTTAGAGTTCATAGAACCAATGATATTTTGAAAAAAATTAAATACATACATATAATATAAATAATATATATATATATATATATATATATATTTATGAAAAATTATTTAATTTTGTTTACCTTAAGACTTATCTACTTATGTACCGTGTACACTCATGTTAGTATAGAAAAACAAGACAAAATAATAAGCTACTAATACATATGACTATAATCAAAACAAATTTTATTGTCTAATTAATTTCTTTAACTGCATATCAACTGTCTAATTCATTTCTTTAACTACATATCAACATATGGATATAAGTATCAAATAAATATATAATAGGAAACTCAGACAAAATAATAAGCTACTAATACATATGACTATAATCAAAACAAATTTCATTGTCTAATTAATTTCTTTAACTGCATATCAAATGTCTAATTCATTTCTTTAACTACATATCAACATATGGATATAAGTATCAAATAAATATATAATAGGAAACTCAAATAATGTCTTTTCGAATAACTGTATTAATTATGTTTTATCATATATTAACATCTTAGGCATTTTAAGTATGCAAAACCCCACTTCATAAATTTTCATAAATTAATGTAAAATTTAAGACATCAAATATTTGGACACCTAAGTGTTTTAGGTATACAATAAAGTCTTCTTCATATTCTCACCAACTGATATATTAAACTGATATATTAATTTACATTTAGATACTTAGTAGAATTAAGATATCTTTATTAAACATGTATTCTTTTACTTAATTCATACAAACAAATAATGTGATTCATGATTTATAACTTTTATCGTTTAGAAGCATTTGAACAACATATCAATCAACACAATATCGCTTTGACCATAACATTACTCTATAACAATGAATACTTAAACTATATGGTGTTGTTTGTGCGAGTAGTTACATTGTTTTAGTGTCATTGTCATGACAATGCTTAAATATGTTGATACTTGAATAAAGTAAATTTTTGAGTTATTTAATAAAAAATGAGAAAAAAATACTGAAACCAACATAAATCTATCACTTGAAGAATTACATGTTATTTGGCCATAAAATTTTTAGAGAAAAGAGTATAATTAATATTTCTTGCTCATTCAAATTTAACCTATAAGTTAAATAAGAAGAGTTATTACTCAAATAATAATTCAGTAGTATTTCTTATGTTAAAAATTGCTTAATATGTAACTTGTTGCTCAAATAAATAATATATGTATGTATAAATTTTGAAGTTATAGAAAAAGTTAAAAACCAATAAAAAATATTTTAATCAATTCAATCACCCTGTCAAATTTAAAGGCACAATTTTAGAGTCAACATCACATTTTAACCAAAATACTTAATAATATTTAATTTAACTCTTCTAAATCATTATCAAATTTAAAATTTAACATGAATATTGAATTCAACTTCAACTTATACACTTTAACAACCAATTCAACAATCATCACAGTTACACATTAAATCAATTGCAAATTAAAATAATAGTTTTTCTCTTTTTGGAAGTTACTTGCTCTCCAAGTAATAATTATAGAGTTAAAAATTTTCAAATTTCCTAGAAACCTAGTATAATGCAAACAAGGAACACAATTATTCAGACACAAATTGTCAGACTCTCATTGTTTTTACATCTGCTTAAGGAATAACTGCAAGTAGTATTGTTTTAAGAAAAGTTATTAAAGCATAGTATATTATGATTTTTTTTAAAAATATATTCTTATTTGACTCATATTTTCAAAGAAAGTTTACAAAAAAAAATTAAGAAAATAGAAATAAATGTAAAGAATCATGTCTAAAATTATAAAAATATTAGGTAATTTATAAACCATACTTTTGTGTTTTATAAATTAAATTCGTGGCTGGTGCACTATTACTGTAATAATATACTATTTTTAATAAAATTCTATTGTTAGTGTATTTTATACAACGTTGATAGCTATCCTTATGTAAGTATAAAAATGATAAAATAAGTATCCTAGCATTGAATAAAATATGCACTTTTAGAGAGAAAATTTCTTTTAATATTACTCTCCTATGCTTTTGTTTTGAAGACAAAAATAAAAGGAGCGTAGACAGAAAATAAATAAGTTGAGAAAACAATAAATTGAAAATAAAAATGGATATTTAATTATTTAGTGGAATAAAAATTAACAAAAAATAGAAAGATTTTATTTTTAAATTTTATAATATATTTTATTAAAAGAAAAGTAAGAAAAAAATAGAAAAACAAGTAAAAATAAGTGATAAAAAATAATATTCTGATTTTTTTTAAAAGTATTTTTCTCTCATGTTTCTTTACTAAGCACACCACACCACGTTGATTTCCCCCCTTTCATCCTTTTTCACTTCAACCAATCAACTAGGCAGTATATTTTAAGTATTATTTTAATATTATTCTTAAATTTAGTCATCGTCTATTTATTAAGCAGTTCTATGTTTATTTATAAACTAAGATTTTTGACAAAATATGTTAAATTAATAATACTTTGTATACTATTTGTAAAGTATAATTTTAATTTATTCTCATATTATAACAGTAAAATACTAGTATTCGATGGCACAGGTACAAATTTATCTGCATTTAATAATCAAAACAGTGTCTAAGTTTAGGTATAAATACAGTTTTATATCTGAACTCTTTTTGCTCTAATCTACATAAAATGTTTACTAAGTTTTATTCCCTAAATCTAATTAATTAATGCTATTTAAATCGTCCTTACATCTCTTACTTCCAATCCAGGGCGAAATATTAAAATCTCCTCTTATTTTTTAAATATAGGAATTAAAAAACAGTTCATTTCAATATTTTGAAACAAAAATATGCACAATAACCCTTCATTTCAATATTTTAAATTTAATTAAAGTGAAAAAATACTATTTATGTAAAAAAATTACATATGTATTGTCTTAATATAAAACAAGTAAATGTAATTGCGAAAAATAGAAAGAATAATAGTTTTTGAAAGACTGCTATAATCTGTGCCTGCTTAGTGGCGCAATTGATTGTCACGCAAGCGATCTTTCTTGAAATTGCAAACACGTAATGAACAGCTTATATACAAACACTGCCATCTAAACATGAGAATAGTATTTCGTGAATATAAGAAAGAAGACTAAAAAAAACATATCAAATGTTTTATATTTATAATTAACTGGTACTAAAACACTTTTAGGTATGTTTCTAAAGACTTAACGGTATTTGTTTGAAATTGCGTTGAGATTTGAAAGTTTTGTGATTGATTTGGGAATAAAAAACTATGATTGAAATGAGGTTATCCAAAACATTCATTTATGAGGTGCATTACTTTAGCATGTTCCATAGTGGTTGTTACGTGAACGCAAGGCTCTCCCACCCGAGAAAAACAAGTTAGATAAGGAACTACATTTGTCTACATGTTCACAGCTTCAGAATTCAGACTTCTACAATTGTGAGGTCGAATGGAATAATAACAATAATAGTTTGTTTGACGGTGTTTTTCCCCATACTTCATTGTCACAAAGGGGTGCAACCTCAAATTTAGTATAGTGATTAGTGAAAAGAGAATAGTGTTGGTAATAAAAATATGTTGGCCATCTTATACCCAACCAAGACGGCTTCTTCCTGCACCTCCAACGCTTTTTCATGCACCTCCAATTTTTTTTAAATTTCTAAAAGTGTCCCGTTTGAAAAACGTTTGTGCCCTTATACTTATTGTTAAACAATGTAACAGTTTAAGAATAAGCTGTTTCCGAAGTTAAATTTGGATTCGGAATTAATTTTCAGAATAATTCATTCCAAAACTATATTTTTAAATGAAAACACAATTTTGAAATAAACTTTTCCGAAAATTAATTTTGGTAGAACTGATTTTTTGAATAGTTTATTTCAAAATTGTTTTTCTTATAAAAAATAATTCCAGAATGGACTATTGTGGAAAAATTCATTCACAAACTGTTTTTTTTCATGAAAATAAACTCACCTCTATATCGCATAACTATCACCAAATCGCAAAATCACCCCAAATTAATCCCCAAACCTTCAATAAATCATTCCTCACTGGTGGAAGGCAAAACGTAAGGCGGCGACAACAACAAATGGAATCAATATAAATGTGTTGGAGGTGGTGGCAATGCATGTGAAATAATAGAAGTGCGTTGGAAAATTAATAAAGCTTTAGGGTTATTTGAGACAATTTGGTCTGCACAATAACATTTCAGTTTAGAGATTTTTTAAAATTTGGAGGTGCTGAATAAACTTTTTGAGGTGCAATAAGAAACAGTCGCCAACCAACTATTTGAAAAGCCCATGGGCCCATGGGCTGACACGATTCGGCCGGAGACAATAGTGATTCATTGATCGGAGCAGTGTTTGTGAGGAGGCATTTCTGTGTATGCAAAAAAGGTCATTTAATTGTTTTTAAGTAAAAATAGAGGTAAATAGTTTTTTCTTTTAAGAGACCATTTTAATTCACATCCTATTTATCAATCCAAACGTGCCTCATTTTATACCAACCAATTGGCGTCTAGCCCAACAGTGTTATACATATACGTAAAACTCTAGTAATATATAATCCAAATATACTTTTGGGTTTATAAAACATAAAAATATTATTATTTATAATCATCTATTCTGGGACGAAGTATATTATCATTGTTATTACAAACCAAAAATAGAAAAGGTAAGCATACTTTAACAATAAACACCTTTAAACATTAAACAATATTTATATGCGAATATATTCAAGTAGAAAAATCACATATAATCACACTTTCTTATTCCAATAAAGTTATAAAAAAACTGTATACACATAACTCATTTTTTGCTTAAACAAGGGATTAAAACACTTTGATACCTTCTCAAGACGCATATTATAAATCTCATTAAATATTAACATTTTATTTATATCAAAATCTACCTAAAATATCTATAAGAACTCTATGTAATCAAGGCAATCCATTAGATGTAATAAAAACACTGCATATAAAAATTTCCATTTTTATTTTATTTATATGATTTAGACTGTTAATGAAATTAGGATATATTCTTTTAATAATGAATTTCAATCCGAAATAAAAAAAAATTAGGAGTGTTGTTTCTTTATTTATTTTATTAAGGTTATAATAGTTAATTTGCTGTGTGTATAGAGGTACAGAAAGAAAGTATAGAGTATAGAGGTGGATGAAGAAGCCGTCTTTAAATCACAGGACAAAAATAATGTTTGTGCCTAATTTTAATTTTATCTATCAATTGTTTTCAAAATATTAGTCACATAAGATATCTAGCATGTGAATTATAATTATTCAAATGTTACATGCATTAATATTATAAGTTAAATTATTTTTTTAAGATGTAATCATTAGATTCATTTATCACATTTTAACATTTGAATCTAAATTTATTAGAAAAGATCATACTAATTATGTTATAAAAAAATTATTAAAATAACATTTTCATCAATGATGATAATAAAGAATATTGAAAAATAATATGTTTTTAAATTTATAATAATCATTGTTAAAATAAAATTTTGATGATATTCTAATATTTATTATTTTTAAAATTTAAAATCTTGTATTTAAACTTTTACATAAACAAATTGTAATTCAAATATTAAGAAAATCAAATAAGAGATAAATAATTTTACAACATTACTTTGTATAGACTCAATTTGATTAATATCGAAGTAGAAAGATTTCTCGATAATATTTGTTTTTTTTTTAATCATTAATACCTCGTGCTAGTTGAAACTTTGTCTAGGATATATATCTGAATATATAGTGGATTATTAACAACGCACTATACTTGCTTTATTTTTCTTTCTTCTACTTGGTTGGATTTTCTTCTCTCCTACTCTTACGTTATTATTAAGATAACAATGAACTTAAATAATTATGACAAGATTACTAAAAGAAAGGCAGAGGAAAAAAAAAATGGGAAGAAAGAAGTATAGATATGTTTTCGAGCAGGTGACTAAATATCATTAATTTTTTATTAAGGTAGGCAAGAAAATTTTGATCCTTTGGTCAATAGTTTGCTACAATCATGGTTCAATTCACGTTTGAATGAGAGCTTATATTCATTAGTTTATAAGTTCACTTAACTAACTTACAACTTAAAAAGAATGAACTAAACAAATTATATATTTGGTGCAAGAAGTTTATTTATAGAAGTTACTTCAACCATGTTCTAATTTATCGGTGTAAGTTTTTTTTCTTTTTATTATTAACTTTGTTACTATTTGATTTAAAATATTTTTTATCTGTTAGTTTTTACAACTTTAGTTCTAATTAAATTATCTGGTCATAAAAAAAAAAAAAAAAACTCCGTAAAGAAATCTATTGAACACTAATTTTCTAGAATAGAATTTTCAAGAATCACCAAGTTCTCATGAGTGAGATCTATTGATATGCCAATGATTTTGATGTTCAAATCTAGTGTTTATAGGTTTCATCCTTAAGAAGAATATTTTCAATATATATACGTTTACATTTAATATATTTATTGTTTTTTATTCATATATTCAGAACTATTCTTTTATTATTAGATAAAGGTGATATAAATATAATACTTCACATTTCATACAACCATTTGTATAATATTATTAGTTGTGTTTACATTGTTTTTCACAAGTATCATGTATAATAAATAACTAACTAAAAACATTTCTGTAAGAAAATATTATACGGATTTTTATAAACATAGCATTCTCGTAATATCAAATAACATCTACATAATTGATTAGTTTGTCAAATAAATCCCCTGTAAGAAAGTACATTAAAGTCAATTAAAATATAAGAACTTGTGTTTGTATGAAAACTGTAAACACTTGCTACCATTGTTACTTCAACACACAAATTGAAACACTCATCTTTTATTGTCAAAATGTTGACTCGATCAATGCCCTTCTTCTTTGTAATTGCTCTATGCTTCACTTCTGCATTTGCCGCAAGGTTTGACATGGGCCAGTCATGGGCCTTGGACGTGGCCGCAGGAACCAAAGGGCCCACATTTGGGCCCGAACCGGTTGCAGTTTCGACGGGTCGGGTTGGGGTAGATGCAAGACCGGGGACTGTGGCGGTCTACCTTTTAAAGAAGAAGTAGGATAAACAGTAATTTATAATATATTTACAAAAATAAAATATCACTACATTTTACAAAAAATACATAGTTTATAAAAGAAATTAGTTTTAATTCTTAAATTTTAGATATTTTATATTATATCAAAGTGTTTCAATATATTTGGGGAATTCTTGTAAGATCTTTGTCTTAAGTTTAGAACTTTAACTATTACCTATGCATTGAAAATAAACAATATGACGATTTTTAATAATAAAAAAACATAAAAAGTATGTATTAATGAAAACTATTATTGAACATTACTAAATTGGTTCAAAATTTTGAAAGTATAGTAATATATCAAATGGTATATTTTGTTTCCTAAATTTGTAAATCGAAATCTTAACACTCATGGGTTTTCTCTTTAAAATATTCTATTTAAACATTTAATTTAAAGTATAATTTTATATTTTATTAGATTGACTTGTTGATAGTTACCTTATTCCTTAGGTTGGATTCTATTTATTTTCAATTCTTTAATGCTCTATGGTGTGGAACAACTGTACAAGGTGCCTCCATTATAGTGGATTGAGTTAAAATTTAAAAGTATGTTTTCATTATAAAATCAATTTTAGATTTTTTTAATCAAGCTTGCAGCTTTATAAATTTAAAGGTATAAGATTTGTGAAGAAGGAAAAAGAAACTTTAGATTTCTTAATCAAGTGTCGAACATAAAGCTAATTAATTTGAATAGGGAGAAATACTTGAGAAGAAAATAAATATTAACATTATTTAAAAAAATAATAATTTAGTCAATTAAAAAACAAAAAAAATGTTAAATATTGGAAAAATATCAGAAAAAAGAAGAGAATGAAAATTAAAAAAAAAAATTAGTAAAAATAGTTATGGCTTACATTTATCAGGAAAGCGGTGATTGTGTTGTTTCACTCCTCTAATTAACCACCATGAAATATAAAATCCAATTGTGGCTCTCTAATAAGAGCGTTATCTGAAAACTCTCTCTGATTCTTCCACATCTGCATTATTCTTCATTCAAGATGCCTCAGGGAACCCTTGAAGTTTTTCTTGTCAGTGCCAAAGGCCTTGAGAACACAGATTTTCTTTGTAAGTTCTTATTTACACACAATATCATGAAAGTTCCACCATTTATAATCTCATTGATCTGATCTCATCGGAATTTGTAATTTGTTTTCTTTAAAATTTTCTTGCATGCACGATCCGATGGAGCAGCTAACATGGACCCTTATGTGATCCTCACGTGTCGCACTCAAGAGCAAAAAAGCAGTGTTGCAACAGGTACACACACATATATATATATATTAGTTCTTTTTGTGCATAAATTACTGATAAAACAAAAAACAATTTAAAAACATGATTTATGCAGTTAGAAGTTCTCGATAACTCATTTATTAGATGTTTGTTTATTATTATAATGAAATTATGAATGCAGGTAAAGGAAGTAATCCAAAGTGGAATGAAAATTTTGTATTCAACGTTTCTGAAGGCGTTAACAGTCTCAGATTAAAGATCATGGACAGTGATTCAATGTCTGCCGATGATCTCGTCGGAGAAGTTAAGTGAGTCTTTTCTCCGTGATTTTTCTCTCAGCTCAAAAAAACTTATTATTGTTTTAATTAAGTTTTTAAGAAATAATTACCCTAAATAGACTTATCTCAATTGAATTTCAAATTATGATATTAAAACATATTTTTAAAATAAAATATTTATTTATAATAGTTCGCATAATTTTACAATTTCAAAATAATTTAAAGTAATTGAGTATGACCAAGTTCGCTAAAATAATGAAGTTGAATTTTGTTCTAAGGGGATTCATATGAGGATCTCCAGTCAGAGTATTCAATATATTCTATCCCCAATCATGTATTTTGCTGGGTTTATAATTTTTTTAAAGGATTAAGCTCTGCATTTCTATTTTTTTTCTTATTTTATTGATGATTACTTTAATTTAATCATGGTTTGTCCCCATTACTTTTATTAAGATTTATCATAATTTTCTTTCAAATTCCTTCCCATGTTATGTGTTTATTTCTATTTGATTAAGATAAATTCTTTTATAAAATAAATATATTCTAATTTATTTGCTTATATTTCTATTTTATTTTATTAAATAGTGTCAAATAATAAGATTGTTAAGAGTAGGTTGGAATAATACCTATCACACAATTTAAATTTTACATTTTATGCATTTTATCTAGCATATCTATATCTATATCCATATATGCACATTTCTAATTTTGGTATGCATCTATTGTAGCATTTCACTGGATCCAGTGTTCAGGGAAGGGAGTATTCCACCTACTTCATACAATGTTGTGAAGGATAACCACTATTGTGGTGAGATTAGAATTGGCCTCACTTTTAGGCTACAGGTATTAATTGGTGATTTTTTTTCTTATTTTGTTTATCATGTTTATATATAGATAGATAATTAAAGATGAAAAATGCTGATAACTCATTATCCAACATATTTTTCATTCATAGTTAAAATTTGTTGTGAATCATAAATTTTGATGTGAAAGTCTATGAATAATTAAGTTGAGTTATATTTTCTTATAAAAATTATCTTAAAAACATACCTTTGAGTGTGAAGGAATTAAAGGAAGGTTGTTTGTTCACCCTTTTCATTAAAATATTTATAAATGAAAGTTATATATAGAAGAAACAATGAATGTTACTAGTTTAATACCGGATAATTGTTATATCATTTAATAACTTTATCAAATAATTATATTTCAAAATTTCCTACTAAATTAAAAGTTATTATCATATAGATTATATTTGAAAAGTATATTAATTTTAATAGTATTTAATGTCATTGAGATGGGTGCATAAGATTTATGTTGGTAGACTCTTGCAAACATTCTTTGTCGTTTTATTTATCACTTAAGGATATTGTGTTCCCTGTTTCAAATAATGCCATTCTAGAATAAAAAAACATTAACTACCTTTTTCAATAATATTCTAAAAAATAAATGAACTAATAGATTTAGTTGCAAGCTACAGTATATATAATAGTTATCGTTTTTGAAATAATAAAATTTTAGATAAGATTATTTTATCATGAAATTAATCATCTATTTTATTGCTTTGAATGATAGGACTGAAAGAGTATGAAATAAGAATCCTGTTGTTGTAAACTTACTATTGGTTAAATATTATGAGGTTTGTCAAATATGCTGAAAGCAATCAATAATTGCTAATGGTTAGATTAGATTGAATAACATTATGTATAATATAATAATACATTATTAATGGTATATCAATATCAAAGTTTACAGTAGGTTAACTTCATCCCTACTTTTTCCACAATAATAATGAAGTTATCCTTTGACACACACTAACTATATAATGAATAAAGTGTGATATTTATAATTGACTACATTTATTAGTTAAAATTTGAGTGTGTGTTTTTGGGGTTTGTTAACGTAGGATCGCAGGGAACGCAGTGTAGAGGTAGAGGAAGATTTTGGGGGATGGAAGGAGTCTGGTTACAGATACTAACAAAATCTTTGTTTCTATGAATGTACTGTTGATGTGGATGAATTTCAGAGAGACATTAGCATTTCAGAGTTTTGAGTACTATTTATTGTGTGAGAAGACATTAGCCTTCAGAAGTCATAAAGTCATGTCAAACATATTCTGTTAAGAAAAAGCAGAAGCTCATGTTAAACATTAAATGAGTGTTGCTTAGTATCATGTATCATATATATATATATATATATGAGAAGATCCATTCTCTAATTATGTGATTGTATGATGACCAATGTAGTTACAAGTTTGACGAAGAAAACTTAAATTTTGGTTCCATGAGGGTACACTCATCATTTTTTGTATCTTATATTACATAATGAAAAAAAAATATATTTCAAATTATCACATTCGAAAATCAGATAGGATTTCGGAAAGATTTTGACGGAAGAGTGACGGCATTTTGAGGATTAGATTCAATTACAATATGCATATATAACCTTGATTCCATTTTGAGAAAAATATTTGTTCTATCAATCTTTCTATATTTGATAACATTAAACGTTTAATGACATTATAGCTGTCCCTTCTCGTCTTAATTGAAAAATGAATCAAATAGAATCTTAAGGATATTTTTTTTTTTTTTTATAAAAAACAACTATTTGATAAATACTGGAAAATAACTTTTAAGAAGTTAGGTATGAAACTTTTAATTTCTACTTTTTCTTTCTTTCCTTATTTCAAATGTCCAGATGTAAAAAATACACTAAAAAAAACTTGAAATGTTAAAAAAATTCATTTGCTACTTTAATTTTAAATTAGAATATTTCATTTTTAACATCAATTATCAATCATAAAATAAATTTTAAATACCGAGAGAGCAAACAATGTCTAAATCTCTTTGAGGGAAGAAACTTAAGAGCATATTTTGGGAGCAGGGTATTTTGGCCATATTCAGCTTCCTGAGTGAGCTTAGAGAATCTTTATTAGTTGCTCCTCTTGCTCCCTGTTGTGTTGCAAGGCAAACCTGCTGAATGATTAAAAGCTAGGCACTGCAATTTCTTAAGCTAGAAAAGGAAAACATACAAGGAAATAGCGGTGAGTTTCAAAATCGTGCAGCATAGATTTAAACAATACAAACCCGATAACTAGTCTACTATGACTACTACACTGATGAATTTAGCCTAAAGAATTAGCAGTTATTAAACGCCCACATTTTGTTGCTGATTATGAATTAGGACCACCCTCCTATTATAACATTGAATCAATAGGAAGAAAGCAAATAATAGTTCCAAATCCCAATTCCTAATCAAATATTTAAAAGAGGGTACCATCATTTCCCTATAATTCGAACCAGAGTCACTTCAATAAGAGACCACAAGTAGCTTCCACCCATCTGTGTTACCCAATATTGTTTTTATGGTAGTTTAGTTATGAGCTCGTATAATATTTTCTTTAAAATCAAGAAACTAAACAAAAAATTTCAAAAAAAGCAAATTTAAACACGCAATTGTTAGCGTATGCCTTTTATAGTATTTTCTGATGGCCAAAGATAAGAAATAACACTAACTAAACTAATCAATAACTAGACAAAGTACAGTAGTTAGATAGTGTGACAACAACAATTGGACTGGTGTACCTCCTTACTTACCTAGATCTTCCTCAAACAAAGCTGAACACTAACCGAGACCTTATGTTCACAATGTATTTACAAATGTCACAAGGAAAATAAAAGGATACTTAATGACAAACATTTTGCAGTCGACAAAAGTATAACTACATATAAATAGTAGTTATCCTGGAGGTAGCAACCAACATCTAGCTAGCTCACCTTCTTTGAAAATTATTGTTGCACTGAGAAAAGTGTGGTTGAGGATCAACTCCAGCGAAACCTTGAAGGCTTGTTTTCTCCAAGGGTAGGAATGAAGAGCTTACTGATGACTGCTGCCCCGGCATGGACTTAACCCCTGTATCATGGAGAAAGGAGAAATCACTTTGTGAAAAGCTGGAAGATCTGAAATCTGGCAACAATGAGACACCATCCCTCCGTTCATGATAGTTAGCAGCTTCCGGGAAACATCCTTGGAGTGTTAAATTTTCCTCTAGTGGTATCACACCTGTAAGAGTCTTAAATGCAAATTCTAGGCATGGGTCTGACCAAGAATTCATAAACGGTGCACAATACTGTAACTCGGAATTATCGTGGCTTACAGCTCCAGTTTCAATTAGTTGTTGCTCCGTTGTAACAATTTCACCCTCAACAGCCTGTCCATTTTGCTTTAATGGCTCTTCATGTGCTAGTGTGTTTATATTCCTAGAATGATGCACAGGTTGTGTTATGTTTCCAGTGAGACTAGGTTCCCCATTCAAATTCTCAATTATGTTGTCTTGATCAAAATCTCTAGTTGTAAACTTAGGAGCATTTTCATAAGAGGTGGAACCGGTCCTCAACTCAAGTTGACTAACCATATTAAGCTCCTTATTGTGCGAGGATTGGTTCGAGTTATCATGAGCTTCTTGATTAATGTCTGTCACCACACTTCGATGCACTTGCTTATATGGCGGATTATCAAAGCCAGGAGGCAAAGCAGGCATGCTGTCCCCACCAGCATCAACTGGAAAAGCACCAGTGAGTGTCTTGATAGCAAATTCTAGGCATGGATCTGACCAAGAGTCCCCAAACGGTAAGGGGAGCTGTGGCTCTGATCTCACATCAACATTTTGAGCTTCAACTTTCTCCAATTGTTCCTTGTGATCGGTTTGGGCATCATATGACTTCTCACTCCGTTTTAATGATTCTCCAAGTACTTCTGTTTTCAAACTATCAGAAGCTTGAAGAAGTGTAAGCTTGGTTTCTTCCCCAGCATCGTGATGGTCAGACACTCCATTAGTTAAAGTAGCAGTGGCAGTTGGCTCTTCTTTGGATGGTTTTCTAGTGGAATATTCAAGAGCTCTTTCAGCAGGCTGTAACTCAGGTTCAAGGCCAGCAAGTCGCTTTGATAATCGCACAGGTACTTTGAGCTCTTTCTTTCTCTTGGGTTTATTAGAACGTACCTGGGATTTTCTAGCCCTGTTTCCTGTAACAGTGTCATGTAAATTGTTTTCACTGTCCCTGCTTCCTGTAACAGTGTCAAGCAAATTGTGTTCACTGTCCCTGCTACCCGTAACAGTGTCATGTAAATTGTTTTCACTGTCCCTGCTTCCTGTAACAATGTCAAGTACATTGTGCTCACTGTCCCTGCTACCCGTAACAGTGTCAAGCAAATTATTTTCACTGTCCCTGCTTCCTGTAACACTGTCAATCAAAGATTTTTGAATATCAGTTTCAGGGCCTGTAGAAGTGCTTCTTCCAGATTCCTTTTCAACCAGAGTTTTTTGAACATCATTTTCACGGATTGTAGTGGCGCTACTTCCCTTAACATTGTCAATCGAAGTTTTTTGAAGATCAGTTTCAGGAACTGAAGTGGCACTTCCGCCCATGTCAACTGAAGTGTTTTGAATATCAGTTTCAGGGATTGCAGCGGGGCTCCTCCCCATAGCATTGTCAACTGAAGCTTTTTGAATATCAGTTTCAGGAACTGCAGTAGTGCTCCTTCCCGTATTGTCAACTGAAGCCTTTTGAATATCAGTTTCAAGGACTGCACTGGTGCTCCTTCCCGTAACATTACCAACTGAAGTGTTTTTAACATCAGTTCCAGGGATTGTAGTGGCGCTTCTTTCCGTAACATTGTCAAACAAAGTGTTTTGAATATCAGTTTCAGCAACAGTACTGGGTATATTATCAGCTCGTGGTAACACACCAGTGAGAGCATTGATGGCATATTCCAAGCTTGGGTCAGACCACGAATAGTGATATGCAAAGGATAGCTGAGGTTCTGTTCTCTCATCATCCATCTCTTCTTTTCCACATTTCTCCAGACGAGGTTCAGACTTTCCCCTTTTATTAGATGACTTTCCCTTTATTGGGCCTTGATCAGCAAGCACTGTAACTGGCCCACACTCACTTTGCTGCAATTCCACTTTGGAGTTCATTGCCCCATGCTCAATAGCAGCTAATCGTTTTGAAGCACGACGAGGAAGGTGGTGCTCTTTCTTTTTACCTGATTTGTTTGATCTGATTTGAATTTCTGGCTTATTATTTTCTATTTTATCTGTTTCTTGCTCATGTGGTTGTTCTTTAGGAGCTGCTTGGTCCACAGAAATATCAACATCTAGAGTGTTTCTACTTTTCCTCAAGTTTCTTTTTGGAACCTGAAGAGTCTGTTCATTGATCACATTGTTAACCAACTGTACAGATTTACTTCCAGCAAGTCTCGGTGATGACCGCAGACCTACATTGAACTCCTTCCTGATTTTGGATATGCTATGGTTACTGTGATTCTTCTTATTACCATTCTCCACTGTATTCACAGCTTGCTCCTTCTCTTGCACATCATCTGCAGGAAGCGCTTTTGCTGATTCCTTCAATGATTCAGTTTTCAAAAGTGCTGAGCTACCTGGGTCAGATGTTTTCTTCACTTCAGATGAGCTTGCAGCTCCATCATCTGTTGAATGCATCTTTACAACAGAATCACCTATGGGAACAGAAGCAACATTCGTTCTAGACAAAATATTTGCATTTTGCTTTTTCTTTTGGCTGTTAGCACTTGGCAATTCTAAGCTGCTTTTATCAAGTATTTCTGTGGCTGCAGTAAAAAGTTAAAAATAAGCAGGAATTGGCATCAGGTGTGAATGGCATATTCTTCATCTCACAGATGAACTTGTAGCAATATATTTCAGTCATAAATAGTTTTTTACCTGCAGAAAGCTGTTGTGTGGGAGCATCCTGCTCCAGCTTCCGTCTTTTGGCAGCAGGTGGAGGCTAGATTGAACAAAAGAAGGTATATATATAATTCTGTTTGAATTCTTAGATGCAAACATAAAAATTATTATTCCGTGACCCGCTTTAAGATTGTTCTTTGTTAATCATTCAGATTTGGACTACTCATCATATAGCATTCTACAATTTTAGACAACTAAATCAACCGAAATCCATAAAGAATACTGTGCAAGTATGCAAATCTTAAAAAAAAGGAAAATTCTTAACATGCTTAAATTTTCAGTGAGTCTCAAATCTGATGTGATTAAAAAAATCCCTTAGATTTCAATCACTTATTAACAGCTTGGACTAAGAGCTAATGAATAATAAGAATACTCCATAAAAGCAGCAATTATAAGATGGTAGTCATGCAAAAATATCTTACAGTTATGTTGTCTTCATCTTGGATTTGTCTTCTACTTGGCTTAAAGGCACATGACCGTATATCACCAGATCCAAGATACCGCAGTACATCCTTCTTAGAGCGGAATACATATCCACTCACAGGATCAATATAAAACTGTTGAAGTGTAACCGAATCATAATTTATGTTAGCATCAACTTTTGAAAAACTGTAAATGTAGCATGTTACTCAATAAACCAAACAACAGATTTATTTGCAACCCGCTTCTCTAAATGGGAAAAGACAATAATCACTTGATTTGAAAGGGAAAAAACGTAACATCAAATAAAAATCTATCTTTCTTATAATATATAAAAAGATATCCTTTTGGGTGAAAATTTTTTCATACCGGATCTTTCCGAATGCCCTTGCTGTTCTTCGTAATTTTTAATTCTTTTACCCACCCAGGTGGTAAATCCTCCGCAATAGACTTCTCAACCACAATCTAAAACACCGAGAAACTTTGAAAATTAAACATAAAACAATGTTACAATTCATAAAAATATTCAATGGACTAAATAAAGGCTCATCCAATAATCAATTTTATAAAAGCTAGGCTATAACTTTTATTTGTAAACTTTCTATATCTTTTGTTTGCAAAAGTGTAAATGTATTAGCATGCAACCCAAGTAGACAAAAGTCGTAAAACATAAAAGTTTATTGAACCTGAAAGAAAGAGACAGACTAGGGCTTAAAATGTTTACCATCCATAGTGTTCAACAGAAGAAACACAAACCAAATTGTCGAAGTAGATGTGCAAAGAAACAAATGCATAAACATGAGGCAATAAGAGGAGGCAGCCATTTAAATTTCATGAATGGGGCCCTTTTCTTATGTGGGCCACATTCTTTCATGGTTTAATCTATAACTTTTTCCTCATTGTGGTTCTATTTTCAAGTTAACTTTCATACCGTGGTCCTTTCTGCACAATAAATAATCTATAGTCCTGCCATTTAGTGTGATTTTGGGTTCAAAAGCCGTAAATAGTTCTAAATCATCAATCATATACTTAAGATGATGATAAGAATCAATCTTCAATCTAATGATAACATTCATAATTCATTAATAATAAACAGAAAAATATGCAAGGAAAAAGTGATACAAACATCAATGGGAGAATCCATGTTACTGCAATTCTTCTCCTTCTTTGGAGCGCAACTGCTGTCCTTTGGAGAATCCATGTTAGTGCCTATCTTCTCCTTCTTGGATGTGCAACTGTTTTCGTTGGGAGAATCCAAGTTACTGCCATCCTTCTCCTTCTTGGGAGCGGAACTGTTGTTGTTTGGAAAATCCATGTTACTGTACTTCTCCTCCTCCTTGGGAGTACCACTGTTGTCATTTGGAAACTCTTCGGTAGTGCATTTTTTCTCCTTCTTGGAACTGCAGCTCTTGTTGTTTGGAGTCTGCATTTTACTGCATTTATTCTCCTTGGAAGCGCAACTCTTGTCATTTGGAGTATTTGTCTTACTACATTTCTTCCCCTTCTTGGAAGTGCAACTGCTGTCCTTTACCGTTTCAAGATATCGTAATACCTCTGGTTTGGAGAAGAATTTGTATCCTTTCAATGGTTCGATGTAACACTGAAACAAGAGAACATGTTTATATTGAGTGATAAGTAGCTTTAAAAATGTTGAACTATTGATATTGAGATGCCTGAAAAAAAAAAAAATACCAGTGACAAAGCAAAAAAGCATAAAATACCACCAAAGATAACAGAATCACACGAGCACGTCAACTAAAGAGTGTAGAATTTAGCCTTTTAAGAATAAATATAATCACCATCATAAAAATAATTGAGCATGATCTTGAAAGTTGTAACCTAAAATCCAGCTCATCAATTTAGGACAGTTGACACAAGCCAGACAAATGTGGGAAAACAATAGTAATGTTGTAACCACCATACACTTAAGTCATGAGTGTTATTAAGAATTGAGTTTAAGATTTTCAAGTAAACTTCTGCTACACAATTCGCCAAAAAATATTCATGATTCAAGGCCACAAACTTGAGAACAGTGCAAGTTATACACTAATAATGTCAACCATACATTAGTGGCAGCAGTAACTACATGACTAACATCAAGCTAGTGTTTAAGGAATAATATTAAGTTGCTGACAATCTACAAAAGTAACATCCAAATTAAGAGAATCCATCTCCCACCTTGTATCCAGATCCCATGTGTAAACCACTTTTACGGATTCTGACTTCCATGTTCCAGCCATCAGGTAACCATTCAGGACGTTCGTTAGCATTTTCTACACTCTGAAATTATCACAAACGAACTAAGTGACAAGTTATAAAGGTTTTTGACAATGTTGGTAAAGGAAAAATCCCAAAATAAAAAATCTTCAAAATTCATACCCACCTGTTGTTTAGAATTAGAATTTGTGTTACTGTCTATCTGTATATTGGTTTCTTCAGACTTTTCAATATCAGGACTTTCCATTTTCAGAACGTGGGTTATGTTATTATAGATAAAACAAATTCACAAAAGCCCTCAAAGCTCTATACATCTCCCTTATCCCAATAATCAGTTTCCACTGCAAAAAAAACTTGCAGCCTGACTCCTTTTATTTAGTCAAGAGGTAGAAGTAACATGGAACACATGTTAGGAACCACAACTTGCTCTCCAATGTAGTCTAAGCTGGATTTTTCCCATCACCGCTGAACCCCTGCAATACAAAACAACTTCCATGAATCATAAGAAAGAAACAGCTTCAATGGACATGCATATGCTAAACCAAGAATAACATCTGAACATTAAACAGATTCAACTCATCGAAACACAAACCCTCAACAACCCAGGCAAAGTCATGAACAATGAGGGCCACCTAGTTAGATGGTTTTTCACTATCTCCCCAACAAGCTGAAGATCAAATTTCTTATATGAAGAAAAGAAAGAAAGCAAAAACATACTTTAGCAAACCATAATCTTTGGTCCTTGGTTGGGAAACACAAAGGGAAAGTACACAAAATAATATAAATGAATCTAGACACAACAGATGCATTGATTTTGACTAAAACCTCATCCAACCCCCACCTCCAAGCCTCCAAGCCTCTTCCCCCGACAAATCATTAACATATGCAAGAACCCAATAACAACACCAATTAAAAGTAACAATTACTTGCACACAGACGAAGCAAAAATTATCATGCTACATAAACTAAAAATTAAGCTCAAAAAACAAGATTAGGTAGTAGTTACACTGAGACAAAGAGAGAAATTACTGGATCCAGCGATTTTCAAAAGAGTGGAAGTGAAATTTTGGGTTGGCTGAAGAGAGGTGAGGGTATGATAAGAGAGGGTCTTCAGAGTTTTGAGGATTGCTTTTGATGCTTTTATTTGAGTCTGAGAATATTTAATCTGAGTCCACGAATCCACCTCCAACCCACGTGTTCTATTGAATGAAAGATTGAAATGCAACACACTTTTTGTTTCTCCCAAAATTAATTTTATTTTACATAAATTAATAAAGTTGGCTACCATAACACACTGTGTGTTAGGTCAGTTTCTCTCTCACTCACGCAGCTTCTTCGTTTTACTTTCAGAATGCATCATCCCACTTTCACTGTTCTTTTTCTTCCTTTCAGTCTCTTTTCAAATGGAAAATTATTACATGAATAAAAATGTAGATATCAATAAAATATAATTAATTACGCAAGACGAATATACATAAAATATTCATGACATAATTTATATGAAAGATATAATATAACTTTTTGCTTTTTTCTTCAATGATCTTTTTATTAGATTATGCTATAAATAATATCAAAGATTGAGGTCATAAAACATGTGGGTAGTTTGTAATAAATAAAACTTCTTGTTTTTTTCTTTCCTTCAACTGAATTAACTTTTTCAGTGATATTTACTCTCTTATTACTTCCTATTAATCTGGAAAGTGTGTGATAAGAAAATGAGTAGAAATAAAAATGTTTTCCTTGTTAGATTACAAACCGACAAAAAATGTTATTTTTCTATAAAATGTGAAGAGAAAACAGTAAAAAAAATCGAAACAAAAAACTTATATTTAGAAATTAACTGATTAAATTATTAAAAATATAAATTTTGATGTAACATTATAGAAAAATAATAAAATTATTATTAAAATTGTTGAGGAAAAAACTAAATTAAAAAAACAAAGTATCTCCAACAATAATTTCAACTTTTTTTTTTCTATGGGAAATCCATATAAACAGGATAAAATTTAATCATTTGACTTTTTTTTAATATGTCCTATTAGCATTCAGAGTAAATAAATGTTAAAAATAAAAATATTTATTATATAAAAAGTTCAAATAGTAAAAGATGTTTTATGAATTCTATTTAATAACATTAATCATGGTATTTATGCTTTTATGGTACTTTCTTTCAAAATATTTTTTTTATTGTTTTATAATATTCCTTTTCTAATTCTTATAGGTAAAATCTTTAATTCACACCAACTTAATTATAATCAGTGAAAATAAATTTTACTTTTTTGAAATAATAAAAAACTGTTAATATAGTTGAAAAAAAGGTTCCAGTAATTCTTATCAGATTTCTATGGATGTATTCAAATTAGTGTGCCAACAATGTTTGACTTATATTTAATCAAAAACAAAATCCCCTTTAAATTCTACTTGACTAAAAAGTTATAATAAATTGTTTTTTAACTTCTAATTGAATTTCTATATGAAATTCAAAGGAAGACTATCTCATTTTCGATATAAACCAATTGTTCTCTCTTCACTCTTTTACTACCATAATGCACCATATTCGAAAAACGTTAATACAATAAAAGTACTTATTGCAATTTTAAAAGTAAAATCATATATAAATGTACACGCAAAAAAAAAATCTAACACAAAATTATATTTTATCATTGTTAAGAAAAATAAAAATATATTATATCTTTTAAAACTTAACCATACATATGACATAAAAATTTCTGCAAGTGTGAGAGAGGAAACAAATAATTTAATATATAAATTAAAAAAAAGAATAAGAATATTGGTGGTATGATAAAAATCTAAATAGTGCAATAAGCAATTTAAATTCTATATTATTTTTGTAAATTTTTGAATAAAATATTTACAAATAATAAAATAATAATAAACTATATTGATAAATTTTAACAAACTTTTTTATCGTTTAAGATTTAGGGTAAGGACGTAGCAAGATAATTCGACGGCAAATCACATTAAAACTCTGATAAATTACTTATGTATTTGTCATTTTATCAATTAGTGTATTTAGTTGGATTGTTTTCCGTTTTGTTAATTGCTTTTACTTTGTACATGTTATTTGTCATGTAGTTTAAAATTTTACTGAGATTTGGACACTGAGACTCTTGTTTTCAGGTTGTCTTAGCTTGTATAAAGGTTAGAACACTCGTAAAGTATTTTTTTATTTAATTTATTTTTAGCGTTAAAAAAAATTAACAAACTTTTTTAATAAATAATAAAAATAATTATATAAATATTAATAAATATTTATATCTTTTATAACCAACATTAAATTTATTATCACAAAATTAAATATTTAAAAATAATATGTTTAACTATATTTTTAAAATTAATCTATTATAAATGTCTTAACAAATATGACAGAGATTTAACAGTTTGAAAAATAAAAAAAATACTTAATAAGTAAATTTTAAAATAAAAATAATAAAGACGTTATTAATCTATTAAAAATTTATTAAATACAGAAAATAATTTATATAGTATAGAAAGCAACTACAAGCAAATAATATATATTATATCTAGATAAACATAAATATTAAATCTTTATTTATTAAAATAAAATAATATAATAAATTTGTTGGAAAAAATAATGCACGTGCTTCCTATTTAATCTATTGGCGAGGAAGTATATGTTGTGTTGTAGATACTGCAGACTCCAATCCAACCAAAGCCCACGAAGTCTTTGCTTCCATTCGCGGTTAGCTTCTTCTCTCTCTCAACTCTCTACTTTCCCTGCAAGATTAGGGCATTCAAACTTCAGTACTCTCTCATCCCCCAAAATTCTTTTGCTTCTTTTCTACTTCCCTGTTACTTTTTCGTTATTAGGGTTTTTTTCTTCTTCCCAATTAGGGTCCTCAATTTCACACTCAACTCGACTTTTACAGCTGCGAATTTCAAAGTGAGTAACGTAATCACCGTTCGTGTGTTTCGTTTTTCAGATGGCGTTGCAGGAGAGGTTAGACAAGTTCAAGAAGCAGCAAGAGAAGTGCCAAACGACGCTGTCAAGCATTGCAGCAAGCAAGGCCGCAGCAAGCCAAAAATCTGCCGCACATGGCTCCTCCAATGGCAGAAACGCGCCCCCTGCGGTTAAGTTTTCGAACGACACGGAGAGGCTTCAGCATATTAACAGCATACGTAAAGCCCCTGTGGGTGCTCAGATGAAGCGTGTTATTGATCTCCTTCTAGAGGTACCTATCCTAATTAACTCCAACTATATTGGCCTTTGTTTCATCGGGTTTGTGGTTTTGTTCTCATTTTTTTTTATGGTACTAGTGATAGATAGTCACCGTCATGATAGAAAAATTAAAATTCGAGTTTTGCTTGGCACTTGCGTGTTTTGGGTTGTCGGCATGTTAAGTCCTGTTTGGATAAACATGTCAACTGACACTTGGCGTTGTTTGGATTAATTTCTCAAACAACAGTTGGGCATGTTCAATTAAACTTATCAAGACACACTCAGGTCTTGTTTGGATAAATTTAAAATTTACTTTTGAATAAGTTAAAATTATCTTATGCATAAGGTAAAATCAATTTTTGGTGAAGTTAAATTCTATAAAGATGAAGTGTATAAGTTGACTTTAACTTGTTGGAAAATTTTAATTCATTTTATCTTTTTCTTTTAATTTTCTACTACTGTTCATTGAGGAATTTATCCAAATAAGGTTTCAGTTCTAAATTTCAAATCTGTGTTCCTAAATCACCGATGAGGAGATTTTTTTTTTTACGTAATAGTCTACAGGATGTGTATAATATAACCATAAGAATCTACGGGATGTGTATAATATAACCATAAGAATCTACAGGACATGTATAACCACGCTTTTGTTTCAGCCTTTTTGAAGTTAATTTGTGGCTAATGAATCTGAAATGGTGATTGATACGGTCTAAGGTTGATGGTTTTGGTTTATCATACTCTCATCTTCATGTGTTTGCTGACAGACAAGACAAGCTTTAACACCGGAGCAGATAAACCAGGCATGCTATGTTGACATAAAGGCTAACAAAGATGTCTTTGAGAATCTTAGGAAAAATCCAAAAGTGAATTATGATGGCCTACGATTCTCTTACAAGGTTACTTCTATTCATGCGCTTAAATGATATATCTGTAGTTCTTAACATTCATTTATGCGGATGATCCTTTAGAAAATAACATGTTCTTCTTCTTTTGTTGTTTGCTTTTGGTCTATAGTCAAAGTATGGTCTTAAGGACAAAACAGAACTTCTTCAACTGATACGTAAGTATCCTGAGGGCCTTGCTGTTATTGACTTAAAGGATGCTTACCCCACTGTAATGGAAGACTTGCAGGTAAAACGACATTTATTAGGTCCCCCCAACATTGAGCATTTCTTGGCATTGATTTTCCTGGAAACTGGTTGTTTTGTTCCTAGACTAGATATATGTAATAATTTCTTTTACATTTGACTCATGTCTACATAATGTATTTTGGAGAGACATGTAAGCACATTGGTCCGTTTGAAAGTATATTTTGCCACTTTCTCCTAACATTTATACTATAGCATTTAGGTTAGTACAGAGGAAATGAAACCATTTTTTTAATCAGTCATTAGAACATCTTGCTGTTAAAGGTGCTGCTAGCTTGAGTGCAGTTTTGGGTTTGGACTTTGGAGCCGTGTTAACTGGCAGAATTGCAAGTGTTCTTACTGCAGGAGTTGAATTTGAAGGGCACCCTGCCTAGTAGTATAAAAAAGCCCGTTGAGATTTTCCTCCTTTCACTTCTCTGCATCTGTTGTCTTTCCTTTTGTATTTTTTCCCAGATTGCTTATTTTCTTATTGTGGTTTAAATGATGCTGAAATACCAATGGAAGCATGAGTATCTTGTTTGTTTTTTAACAAAATATTGAAATAAGAATACAACCATCTGATGAAGTTGAATTAAAATGACTTCAATTAGATGACTTGTAGTGCTAGTTAATGTTTTTGGACAAATTGCAGAGTCAAAATATTGCAAATAAATATTTTCTCATGGAATTAATAGAGCTTTCGGTTTCTAGGCTTTGAAAGCTGCAGGGCAGATTTGGCTGCTGTCCAACTTTGATTCACAGGAAGACATTGCCTACCCTAACGACCCCAAATTGCACATTAAGGTGGATGATGATCTAAAACAGCTTTTCCGGAGTATTGAATTGCCTCGTGATATGATTGATATAGAGAAGGATCTTCAAAAGAATGGAATGAAGCCTGCCACCAACACTGCAAAGAGGAGGAGTGCAGCCCAAATTCAAGGCATTTCTTCCAAGCCCAAGCCTAAGAAGAAGAAGAGTGAAATCAACAAGAGAACGAAGCTGACCAATGCCCATCTTCCAGAGCTTTTTCAAAACTTGAACAATTCCTGATTAGCGCTCAACTAGTGTTGGATTAGCTCAAATAGATAATGTATCAGACAGCCTAAACTAGATTAGTAGACTGAAATAGTCAGGAGGTTCTTGCTGCTGCTATGTCCTACTTATATTTGTTTACAATTTTTATTTTTTATTTTATACATCAAGGCTGCAGCTGACGGACTATTGTGATCTTAACAACTCGTAATAGTTTGTGAATCCTTGTATATTAAAACCATGTTATATTTATTTCCATAGTTTTGTAACTTTCTATACATCAATTAGTAGATCGAAAGTTCAATTCTTTCATTCAACTCAACAAGTGGAACAAAGCATCTGGTTGCACAACTTGAGACAGTAACCTACCCAATGTTTCAAAAGTGGGGGTTTGAAAACACCCGGATCTCAACTTAAGCCTGTAACAGTCCAATATGTAGTTGTGGACTTTAATTGTGGCCGTGCTCAGTAATCAAAATTAGCACTGATTACAGGTTGCAGTCACAGGCCAGATTCCCGAGTACAAAGCAAGCCGTGAAAATACTTACAATACTTGCAAACACCGGTATGAAAACAAACCAACAAAATATCTATTCTGCTGATGCATCACGTAGAAATGAAAGGAAAATAGATTACAAATGCTAATGTATGTGGAGCGCAGAAGTAAACTCCGCTGTCGAATTAAGAGAAAAAGGAGGGAGATTAATTAAAAAAAATAATGGTGAATGGTGATAGAATGTACAGTGAAGTTTTAGGTTTAGGTAAAATAACTATAATAGGAACCGCAGGAAAAAATATGCTCCTTTTGACAGGTCTCATTATGCTATAGAGGGTAAAGTTCAATTTTGTTCAATTTTTTCATATTTTGTGTATGATGAAATTAAATTTGAAGGAAAAATTAAGTAAGCTTGTCGCCAGTTTAGGAAAATGTCAGCACTTAAGTGCTTAAACCTAAGAGAAGAAAGTTGAGAGGAACGGATAATATATGTTCACCCAAACCTTTATCCTTTTCATTCAACACACACCCACATATATTCATATCCAAACACTATATCCAAACACTTAAAAAAACTAAGAACAAAAAAGTAATTTTTTAAAGGAAGAATAATTAAGGAAAAACCAAGATCACCCGTTATTCAAAACAGAAATCAAGTCAGTAATCAATTACCACTCTAAAATATAATCTCTGAAACCTGTCTCTAAAACATCACTGTTCTAAATTAATTATTAACCACTACAACACTCACAACATAACTTAAAATATCTTCATTTTAAGTTAAATACCTCTAAACTTCAATAAAAAAAGTTTTTTTTAATACAATCAACATTTCTAATAAAAAAAATATTTTTATTGTTGACTCACTCTGGTAAAATTCTCAAGTGGGTGACCAGGTATCAAACCATCAGAACTCACTGTAACAACAATGATATGTATAAAAATTATTGCATCATAGTAGTAATAGAAAGAAGCGTTGTACTTTTGGGAGTGAGCAACAGAAAGTGTAGTTCACTTAAAATGTAAGGCGCCAAATTTTGCGTGGCATTTAAATGAGAGGCGTTGGTTTTTCCCAGTCCACCCATTTTTTTTCCAGCGAATTTGTTGCTTTTGTGATAAAATAAAACTCACTCTCGATTCTATCGGAGAAGAGAAGCGCAAAGCTGCAGAAAATGGGTTTTGCGATACAATGCTCAAGCTATGGCTCTTCTATTTCTACTTGTGTCCCTCATCGCTCCCCCCAAGCCCCTCTATCTTTTCACGGTCTGTGACTTTTCCCCTTCCACTCCTTATCCAAGTCCATTGATCTAGATTTTCTTTAACGTAACATCATCGTTATCACATCAATCTCAATTTCTTTTCCAGCTTATCACTGGAACCGATTTCGGACTGCGCGAAAGAATCAAAGGATAACGGCTTTTTGTGGCGCGGACCAGCGAAGCTCTAACCTAGGTTCTGAGAGGAAAAGGTCTCTGCTGCCATTCATTGTTGCACTTCCAATTTTCATCTTCTTGATTTTCTCCTTTTTAATGAGTATGACTGTTTCAATTTCTTGTAGAAAAATCGTGGAACACGTTTGTCTGCTCAAAGCAAGGCAGGATTTATCAGAAGAGGAAGAGAACGACATGCTCGATTACTTGTACACTACGCAGTACCAAATGGGTGGTGTTGTTGCAATTTCATTAGGTGCATTCCCTAATTACGTACCTTTATTTACTGTTGCTTTAAATTAATCCCCCTTTTGATGTAATCTAGTGTTAGTTCCTTTTGTTGCCAATGACCTTCTCGATGATTCTTTAGGGCGCATTTCTGCTCCCAGTCCAGAGGGTTACACGCATGCACTGTTTATGCGGTTTCAGAAGAAGCAAAATCTTGAAAAGTTTTATGAGAATCCCTTTTACTTGAAGGTTCTCAAGGACCATGTACTGACTTACTGCCATGTATGCACCAGCATGTAAACACCGATTCTCTGTTTCCTAATTTTACAGTTATGGCTGCCTGAACCTCTGCGTGTGAGCATTTTAACTTGGTTTCATTTGATTTCTGTTTCAGGGATTAGTCAATGTGGATTTTGAATCGGAAGTGGCTGATGAGATGCTTTCTATATTTCGCAAAGGAGAGGTTGGGCTATAAAGTAAAGGGTTGTTCATTAAATGCTGATTTGACCATAAGCCAGGGCCACAAATTCTATTCACATTAGAAACTTTGAAAAGGAAACGGACATTAATGCATCTATGTTCTCCATATTTGTTCTTGTACATTTTAGATAAAGGTTCTACTTTTTTTCATATCTCATTACGTATGTCACGTCCTGTTTCTGATTCTTGCAATGTATATACCAGGAGTTCAACCATGGAGTGGAGTTTGTGCTTCTGATATCATTTAATGAGGCTGCCCAGGGTAAGCAGGCAGAGCATGCATTGGCCTCTCTGGCATCGATGATGTCGGAATCTCCTTCCTTGATAGTCCAATTTACTCAAGGTGTGCTTTCAGTTCCACCATCACTTATACAATTGTTTCCTTCTTATTTTGCTTGGTCTGTTGGCTCATCAAAAGTTGAAAAATTTCACAAAACAATATTATGAAAGTTAGGGTGAGGTTTGACACAATGGAAAGGTTACTGCCTAGTAACTAGGAGATCGCTGGTTCAAATATTGAAAACAACCTCTGTGCTTGACCCCACTTGGTGGGAGTGCAGTGGGTTGCACTTTATAAAATAGTACGAAGAATATCCTTTTCACCGAATTTTGATTTTGTAACTGCCTGACTGGGTTATTATTATATTGCCAGGTTTGAATTTTAGTCCAAGCTCTAAGGAGTATACTCACGGAGCTGTGATACGATTTCGATCAGGTAATCTAAGTCTCATGATCTTTAGCATCTGATTTCATTTCACTATATGTAATGTAATTCTCACGATCTTTAGAATCTGATTTCGTTTCACTGTAACACTCTGCTACTGGTTGACGATGGCATTTCTTCTGCAGTTGAGGCATTTGAGATATTTATAAACAGCAAAGAGTACAAAAATGTAAGAAACCTTTTATTGTTTCTGACACATTTGGATTTGGGCTGTTATTTTTCTTACAGATTTCGGTCTAAAGTTGTGTGTATTGTATTTTAGTGACGATTATAGTTTCATCTCCATGCCACATTTTAAATGGAAAACTTTTTCTGAATGTATTCTTTTTCTGTATACAATACAATTCTAAATTATGTTTGGGTTTGTGTTGTCGTTTTCTCTGGGTAAATGAAAATTCTAATTTGTTGGTGACGGTCATTTTTAGGTTTCTTTGAGAAGGGGTTTTTGGATGGAAAAGGAAGAGAGGTTAAATTTTTCATTTTTAATAAATATTTCTAATTTGATACTTTTTTTTAAGTAAATAACGTAAAATGATAGATTAGTATAATATGCCCTTTGAGCTTTTCTATTTTGATCATATCAACTTATGAAGATGAACTTCTAATGAGCAAATCTGAATATAACTCATGATATAAGTATACTTACAAAACTAAACTATTACCACTATAACCATATCTTGAGAAAATGCACAGCAAGGTTCTGAGTTATATTTGAATTTGAAAAACAGGTATGGCATTCTAAGTTCCAGCCTATTGCTCACAAATCTTTGTCTCTTCATTTTTCTGTTGATCCTGTGGGAACTGAAATTATGTAGCGAGGATGTTTTATGGTAAGTTTTTACAATTCACTCACTTGGCTTATGTGGAAGGGAGATACATATTTCACATATTTTATGCCAAATGTTTGCAGGTTGTCAACAAGAGATGCAGCTTGGTTTCCTCTTTTTAGAAACTGAAGGTTATTCCTGCTTTTTATTTTCCCTTTGTTTTTTGCCATGAATTATGAGTATAGAGTATAAGTGTCCACTTGTTTTTGTGAGCTGTGCCATTCTGAAACTTAATTGCCTCAGTTTTTGTTTATTTATACATTTGCATGTAAAATTGTGCATTTTGCCTGGACCTTCCATCTTTATATTGCTTTGGTAAAATATTTCTCTAGGTACTTTTGATGGACCTTCCATCAAAATTAGTCCTACTTGGTACTTTTTTTTCTCCGGTAAAAGTTGTTGCATAATTTCAATACTGGTTTATGGGCATATGCTAAACTAACAGCTATCTATCAGTTCAACCACTACGATTCAACGACAATAGTAATGAACCTCCCTGTGAGAGGAGGACTTAAGATGGGTGATCTTGAGATAAGAGTCTATTCAGAAGTTGCATTATTTTCCCCAGCAACCGCACTAAAAGATTTACTTTTTTATCAATTTATACCAATATGGCATTAACTTCTTGATTTAAATTTTTTTCATTGTTTTTGACAGTTTGGTTTTTAACCGAGATAATAATATTGTGTAATCCATGTAGTCAATCTCATCTAGCGAGATAAGTTGTTGACAAAGATTGAGTCAGTATTCATGTATGTCTACTGTTACCTTCGCTGTTACGTTCCCGGCAAGCACATCAAATGGCATAAGCGGTGAAATGAAAAGTCCTCGTTTTTTCTAAAAGACTGCACAATAATTACAAATTTTACAATTTCTTACTACCTAGACTAATTAATTTATGAAATATTGTTATAAAAGAGATTAATGACTATTAAGAGTCACTAAGAGCTAAAATAATAAAGACAAGTAAATACTAACGAGGCTCGTCTTGCATTTCTCCACTTTTGAGCTTAAAAAGAAATGAGAATTTGGGTTGGAATCTGGGCTTTTATACTTAACCTCAGGAAATCTCACGCTCAGTCTCGCTCGCGCTCTGCTCCGAGTTCTCCAGATTGAGCTTTAGAGCGCTAACACTTAGGGATGATAAATTTGACTTTGAAAACTCAATTTGTTTCCACTATGAGTTTCACTTTATCTTTCAAAAGCTTTTCTTCTAATTTTTGAATTCTTCCTCTTTTTCTACAAAAAGACTATAGATATATAGTAATATCATATGCTCAAGTTAAAACATTAAACCTACTGCTAATTAATAGTTAGATTAGCTTAATATTTTGTTAAAACGAAGTCTAAGTAAAGAAAATACAAGATAAATGCTATAATATGTAGGAATAATAAGCATTTATCACATTTCCCACATCATCTATCTTGTAGCTGTTTAAAAACACAAATCAAACTGTCACTGATGGCATAATTAAGCCGACTTGGTAAGTAATGTGTAGACAGACTTGAATTTGACTTGTTTTGAGGATTTTATTACTTTTACAACAACTATCTTTTATCTGTTGGCTAAATAATTAGATATACTAGTTTTACTTCTGTTACATATGGACAGAATGTGTTAAACCTTTATTGTCAAAGTCCTGCAATCGTATTTAGGAGACTTCTTACTATTATTATTTACAGGCATGTGAATGAAGGAAATTGGGGGAAAATACCAAAATCTAAGTTTTGATAAAATATCAAGCTCGAAAGAAAAATATTTAGTCATCATTTCTTTTACAGTCACCTTATTATGTTTCTTTCATTCATTGTTCATATTTTCGTCAGAAGTTTCTATTTAGCATACCTTCTACTAGAAATTATTCAGATTCCCCACCCGAGAATTACACAGGTCATAGAGACTTTTAAACATAATTTTTGTTTGCAAATTTTCTAGAAGAAACTTTATTCTTTTGAGTAAATGTCTGCATATTTCATTATTTTTCCATTGAATCAAAGTACAATTTCTGTCTTTAGAAGACTTGGACGATGGTGCGCACGAATTATCCATTCTACATCTTTAATGGGACACTAAAATATTTTACACCAGAAGCCTGCAAAAACTTGTATAACTTGACAAGCAGCAGATTGATTGATAATAGTTTCAGTTATGAAGGGGGTTTGGACCCCCTGGAACATCTCGTAGAGAAACTCCATAAATTGGGTGGACCTTTTCTGTGCTAGGTCCCTGTTGTGTCTTTGTATAGAAATGCCATGAGATTGAGAGCCGTTGAGAAGAGGTGCTTTTTTCTTTTTGCTTGATTTCCTTACTCATCCATCTGCCGGCCTTGCAGCAATTTGAGAGCTGGCTAAGCATCAGTATAGTCATTAAGATCAGAAGTGAGAGCCTTGAATATTGAACTGCCATCACTGTAGTCTTGTGAGTTGTGAGAAACTTAAAATGCCAACTAACACAGTAATAAAGAGAAAGGCTGAATTTAGTTATTCTCTTATGCAGGACAGTTTACTGTCCCTTTATACGAGGTCAGGGAAGAAATATAGAAGATAGAGCCAAAACTAAATTGATTTCAGTGAAATGGCCAAACTGCCCACTGATCATAAATGGATTTGCTGTCTACCATTGTCTGGACTTGCTGACAAAACAGAATTGTGCTTGTTTCACGCACAGTTGCGTGTGTTCACTTATTTTGATTCAGGTCATTTAGTTGGAATTTCACTCTGATGATTTCAGATGAGTTTCAGACTAGCTGAGAGGATATGATTAGATACTACTGCATTAAACTTGAACACATGATTAATAAAAGTTGTGCTTTTAAATTATTGTTCAAGAAAGCAGGAGTCCTCTTTGGTCCTTTTACTCTGGTGGAGTGCCAAACAAAAATACTGCTTAGAAAAAGGATGAGATCGTTGACTTTTCTATCAATTGGGTCTATTATGCCGCTCATTTAGAGTTTGTAATTTAATCGTGTGATAATAATTGCGAAGAATTGTGCATGCTTTCATATACACCCTGTCCTTGGATCAGAATGACAGCTAGTGTTGGTACCATTTTCCGATTCAAATTTTGTCTTTCCTCGTCTGCCTTGGCCACTAATCTAGTCTTATTGGTAATCAGATGGGATATTTAACTATTTCTTAATTTGTGACACCTTCGATTGGTTTCCTCAGTAACCTCATTCAGTCAATACCAAAATCATGGTACTGATGCAAAAGCAGCTGTTGCTCTTGCTCTACCAAGTCATTTCGTTGTCTCAATTATGGGCGAACTGTTGAAAGAATGGGGTCCCTGATAAGAAATCAAGAGAGAATGGATTGTTGAATTCCTTGTCTCAATCGTTTTATCTTCTGGTATATCTAGTAGGTATGCTTTCGCGCACCATTACCTGTGAAGTTGGATACCTTCGAGTCAATGAAAGAGATAAATGGGTTGTGTCATAAGTTAATGCTTCTGAGTGTAGCAACTGTTTTGCACAGAAGGTCGTGGCCAAAACCACATGAATGAGGGCCCGTTTGGCGCCTGTTCTTATTGACTAGACTTATTGGGGCTGGAATTTTATTGTGCACTAAACAAATACATAAATAAAACTAGGGTCATTCTCAATCATCTCTCTCCTTCATGGGTGTATAAGTAAAAACCTCCACCGACGGTAGAAGTTGAGTCATGCCAGCAGTGGTTAGGACTTGGACGTTATCCACATGTATTGAATATGTTCAAATCTAAAGGTTACGACGAATGATGATATATCTAAGTAGTGACTCTTTTTGGACGGAACCCAAACCTGTGTGTTTAATAAGCTGGGGCCTCTTTCATTTGAACGTTTTATACTTCAATTTTGAAGATCGTTAGGAAAATTCAAATAGTGTTAATCATTAGCTGCTTCTCCCTTTGTTACTCCAGTTTTATGAGTTCCTTTTATTTTAACTATACTTTTAATGCCTGAGTTATATAATGCGCTGACATTGGGACAGGACTAGATATTTGTCCAAGCAAGTTTTGATTGTTCAAACTTCAATTGACCCAAGTTGAAGAACTCATTTTCTGGGTTAATTGAAAAGCAAGTAGGCACTTACATTAGGTTGGTGCTAAATAAGTAGTCATCTTGATTATCTTGCTTAATATCGTGATTTATGACTTAAATACTCAATATGTACAAAGGGCCACTTGATTCTTCTTAATTGGTTAACTTTTTCTTAATCACCACGATCACATCTCAGGGCTTTTAATTCTTACAGGTGTTACATGTCTCTTGTTGCATCCTAACGGGATACCAATTTGACTCCTGATTAACAAGGTGGACCCAGGATCAGTTCAATATGGCCACGGTTATTTAGGTCAAGGTGATTTCGTGTGGAACAATGTAATGGTCCCATGAGGGTACTTGTGGGGGTGCAGGACAAACGTCAAAACAGATAATTTAACATTCTTTTTCTGTTGTTGATGTGGACATTCTCTATTTTAAAAGATACTTGAAATCTTAATTGAGTGGTGTAACAATTTGTGTAAAACTTTTTATTCTGTAAAATCTTAAACTTTGATAGAATTATTAAGAGATTGCTTTACTAGTGACTTTCAAATATTTTATTTTATTTAGGAAACCTAAGCTCTTTTTCTTTTATTCATTTATTTAGAAAACCTAAGAGATTGTACTCAGATGTCCCTTTTAATAGAAAACCTAAAATATTTTTTTTATTTATAAAATTATTACAACTAAAAATGCTATAACACTTATGGGTTGTGACCAGAATGTTGCAATCTTTTTAAAAAATTATAGTAATGAGTAATTTTTTTATTTACTGAAAAGAGTAAGTCATATATCGGATGGTACGATTTTAATGTAAAAATAATACAATTAAAGTCATGCATTAGTGACACGTGTGTTTCATGTCTTCATCCAAAATAAAATTGTGCTGTTATCTCAGAATTTTTAAGAATTTTGAAAGAAAGTTGTGTTTTTTGACTTTGAAATTAGTGAATATCAAAACTAAAGTTGTTAGTCATATCTTCTTCAAGCAAAGATGATGATGATATATCTTATTCACAATTTCTTAAATTGTGTATTTTTTATATGAAATTTTTAAATGATATGGGTAAATCATGTCTATATCAATGTGAAGAAATAAATGAAATCATGAAAAGATAACAAATTTTAGTTTATTAGAGGAAATAGTGTACTCAAGATTTGAATTAATGAGTTAATTAAAATTCCTCATAATACTTTATATTTCTCATAATACTCTATTTATTTTAGTTGCATAGTAGTAACATACCAAGTGAAAAAAAGAAAGGAATAGGTGGAGAATATTAACCATCCTAAAATGATGCAGGATTCTCACTATTTTAATTAACTTATTAATTGAAATCTTAGTTACAAAATTTTATCTAGTAAACTAAAATTATGTTTTTTTTTCATAATTTCATTTAATATTAAATTGTAATAAAAATATTGTTTATTCACAATGATATTGTCTTTCTTATATATAATTTACCTATATCCGAAAATGAATAAAAAAAATACACCACTTTAAGAATTTCATACAAAAATTACATCACTTAAATTTGCCACTATCTTATTATCTATTTTCGTAAATAATAAAAGTTATCCATTAGAATAAGGTATCGGAATCCTGAAAAACCTCACTTATTCATTAACTAATGATGTTGTTCAAATATCAGTTTTATCCTTTTTAGATTCAACCTTATAAATTTAGAAAAAGAGAAGAATCCTTCATTTCGTTGAGTTGTACGGAAGATTCAATTTGCTGTCTGGCCATTTGAACCTTAATTTCAGTTTACACCAAATAAATATTATTTTCCCCCTCTCTTTTTTAATCTGAACATAGTGTAGATAAGGGAATGACATTTGACCATAACATACACGAGGCAACAAGGCTTATCACTATTTTGGGTTGATCCTAGTCTTGTTTATTTTTCTAACAACGACGGTTTTGACTAGGTTTTCAGGATGTGACATGACAAGACAACCTACTTCATTTTAGTTTCTTGCTTGAATTAGTAAGTTAAACCTCCTTGGATTCATCTTCTGAAGCTTCCACCCATTCAGATTCTGAAGCCTGGGTTGATGAAACTCCAACTCAGATTATAACAATCGAAGAATTTTTAACAAAAGAATTAAAAAAAACCAATTCTTTTTATTAAATAAACAATTAAGGAAAATATTGGTTTTACACAATAAGCTTTGAAGATATGCCAAATTAAGAAAGACACATGATTAAGTGTAAAAGAAACGATATAGTTATCTTCCTAGATTCAAGTTTATAGTATAACATGGCACATGACATAAAAAGATTTAATTCTACTCAACGCTAAATTTACATAATAAAGTAAACTAACAAGAATGAAAACGTTAATAATGGTCTAATGAAAAAATTGCCTGTCACGTTGTACAAATTATTCTAGAATTGATGAAACTTGCCGTTTATAATGTTATTAAAATTATAAGTTTGTCGAAATATGAAAAACATTACAACCGTCTGAGTCTGGAGTGAAGGCTTGGAATACTATTAGAATAAATCACATGTATTAATAATAAAAATTTTAAAAGTATCATCCAATCACATTATAATTTCGTTTACTTTCATACTAGTTATACTAAATATGATTTCTGATTTACCATATTTTACATTGAAGTACATGTCTATTAAACTCTTTTTTCATCAATATTTTCAGTGCAGAACTCTATCTATTTTCTTGCAAAATAGTCACTTTGTATTTTTTTTGTGAGGTTTTTCTTTTCTTCATCTTTTCGTATTTTGTTATTCCTTATATTCTACATCATAAGTATATAGTAAAGATATTCTGAACCACTGTGGTGGCCAATAACTTGAGGAGGCACACTCTATTGAAGTTGCCACGTGTTTGAAACATGGAACTCCCGAACCCCGATTCCCTTGTAATATACATGTTATTTATTTGTCTGTTGATCGCAGGTGAGTCACATTATTTAGTTGTTGTACCACCATCACACCATGCACTTCCAACCACATGTCTTCCTCCATCCAAACCCATTAACTCCACCTTTTTCAACTCTTAACTCCTCTTTTTTTTTTTTCAATCTACATTCACATTCTACTACTACTGCACTTCATCACTTCAATTCAATTGCATTACATTATTTTTCAATTTTTATGCAGTTTGTATTAAAAACTGTTAACTTGGCAACTAAATTCATTCATCACAAACAATTTCTGAATTCTTCTCTTTCTCATATTATAATCATAAAAAATATTATTCATTTTTTTTATACAATTCTTTCCATTTTGATTCACAAAAATAATTCTTTTTATATAATTCTTTCCATTAATAGTGATTGTATTTTTATACAATTCTTTCCATTAATAATGATTGTGGTTGAAAATTTCGAAAATTTCGAGAGGTCACCTCTTCTTTAATAGGATCACCCTAATTAAAATTTTAAGAACTAAAGTCACATGTCTCATGAGAATTAATTTCATAAATTAAGTTCTTTCTCTTCTCCTAAGAAGTATTACTCACATTTTGATTAAAAAATAAATCTTTTTTCACTTACTAAATATCGTCATAATACAAATTAATTTTACCCAAATAAGATTTCAAAACACTTTCCCTTTCATAGAGAAGTATGTGTTGATTAAAGTTTCAAGATTCAGCACTAAATATAGCTTAAGGTCAGAAAAAAAAAAAAAACTTATGGAAAACATTTTTCGTAAGTCCTTTTTTCCTACTCCATAATACTTTTTTCCTACTCCATAATACTTTTTTCCTTAATTTAATTTTCCTTACACCCTTGTTTCTGGAAAACATTTTTCCTAAAACAAAAAACCACTATCGAAAATGTTTTCTGTAATTCATTTTATTTTTTTCCATTTTTTCCCTCCAAACTAAGCCGATCATCAATGGATAACTATTCTGATATGGATTGTATCACTTACTACGATTAAATACAGGATTTCAGCACTACCAATTGAATAATCACGAAACAAAATTCAATGACCTTGTCCCATGCCTCTTCTATCTCTATATCTTACCTATCTATGCCGACAGCTGAACTATTTACGAATTCTAATGCCTGGAATGTCTTTCAAACCCATTTTTATAGCAGTTTTTCGGAAGAGAGCAGGAGGCCTCTGTAAACCAATTGATTCAGAAAACCGGTTTGCCAGCTCAGCTACAGTAGTCTTTTCTCTCCCAATTTCCCTGATACAGTTATAATAGCCAAGCCAAGCATGATAAGCAGCTTCTTTGATGTCATTATCAATCTTTGCCATCGAATTCTCAATCTGCAAGGATCACAGACAAAAATTGTAGTTAAGTTAGGTATATGCTACATAGTTCCCATACCAAACCCATGCATAAAATAAACGTGGAGACAAAAATTATAGACAGCATGAATTTTGTGGATCAAAATATCTATGTGCATATATGGCATAAATCACAATTTTGTATACATGAGAACAACAGCAAGACATGTACCTTAAGTTTTGCGTGTGCATCTATGTGAGGTAAGGGAAATTCCTGTAGAGGTAGATCCTTAATTTCATCTAAAAAATAATCTTCCCATGGAGCAATCAACAATAGGCCTTCCCCTTCTTTGTCTTCCCTACCTGTTCTTCCAAGGCGGTGTATGTATTGTTCACGGTCAGAAGGAATTCCCACCTGGATTCCATTTGGACACTGTTAATAAAATGTGAAGTGTGCACTATATCCACCTGGATTTCACACGCCAATAAGTAGTTCCTGATGGAATCATTGGCTAGAAATCCACCTTTTACTTGATATTTTCAGCAAGAAACAATTCCCATTCTCATAAGGAACTTCGTTTCAGTAGTTGTTAATTTACCCTCACAAATCAAAAAGGAGAAAAAAGGAAGAAAATTTCCAACATCCCAAGTACAGAAAAGCATGAGGGGAAACACATTAAACTATTTAAGCATACCTGTATGACTAAGGTGACATCAGGATAATTCATTCCCCGTGATGAAACATCAGATGAGATAAGAATCAATTGTTTGGATTCCCTGAACTCATCTGATATACGAGTACGATAGAGCTGAGGTTTGCGTGAATGCATCTCCCTAACATTCATTTTCATTTCCCGAAGAAGGTTATACATGAGTGAGGTCACCATTCCAGTTATACAGAATACAATAACCTGCAGGCAAATCTACAGGTCAAAACCATAAAATATATAGCAAAGCAATTCAAAATCTGAAACGGCATATGTATTACTAACCTTATAATCAGGTGTTTGCAAGATATGCTCCCTCAGAATATGATGCACTAATTGAAAATGTGACTCGTGAGGAGCAATGAGATAAGATTGCTTCACCTGTGATAGCAAACCAGAATAACCACTAAGATATATATCATATATTATATTATATTAATTGAATGTATTATTGAAAGTTTCTTTATTTTATATTATATATTTTTATAAAGTCCTAATTTTGGACATGGCTTATTCAACAATTATTGTTTAATATATAAGTTTTAATTGCTTTTCGTTAATGAATAAAATATATTATTGTTTCATATTTATTATACATATCATTTGTTATTATTTTTAAAGTATGCAAATTAAATGAGAAGTATGCATATCATTTGTTTCAAACGTGAAGTATACATATGAAAGTTTTTCAAATTAAAAAATGAGATTAAGTTATTCATGTGGTTTATAAAGTCTTATATATATTTGTAGGTTTTTCTGGTGCTCGGTGTTTTCTTGATGACAAGAATGTTGATGATGTATGCAAGATGTCAACAGATTTATGCAGAAAGTGGCAATCTTGGCCGCACAAACTATGTTTTTTAATATGCATATGATTGGATGTAAATGAATTGTAATAATGAGTTGACAAAAAAAATAGTTAACATAGAAACTAGTGGTGCAATAATTACAGCAACAAATGGATGGATTCATATCTGTTATACATTTCTTATTAATTTTAATTTTTCTATTTTTAGTAAATCAATTTGATATAACAATATATTAAACTTTTAAAATAAATCCCATGAGTTGCACGGGTAAAGTCCTAGTTTTTTATACAATCATTAAAACAACAACAGTTTTAAAACTTTTCAAAAATTATAATAGTAACCCCCTCTTCCCAACAAGAAAAAATGTATAACCTAAGGCTCTAGAAGTCAATTGAATATCTATTTTACTTATGCAATTTTAGAGTATGACAATAGTTGCAGTAACATACCTTAGTAGGAGTTTCCAAGCAACCCATTCCAACTGTATCAACATATTTGTGTTCCCTTTTCAAAACAAGCTGGGATATACGACGTACCTGCATATTTTCAAGAATCAGCAAAACTGTTGACAGAATAAAGAACCTGAGGTTAAAGATTAATTATTTAAAAAAAAAATAACTAACCTCCTTCGGTATGGTTGCAGAAAACAATAAAGATTGCCTTTGACGGGGCAAACAGTCCACAATTTTTTCTACATCCTTTCTAAATCCCAGGTCCAGTAAATGATCAGCTTCGTCAAGTACAAGCATCCGCAAGCCCATTAATCTCAGAGATATTCCAGACTTATTCTCAATATGATCCAGCAACCTACCAGGTGTGGCAACTAGTATCTGCAAAAATTGATACATGGAATACAAAATTTATTATTTTCCTACTTTGATCGACGATTTTATCACAGAATCAGTAACATCTCTTTTTTTCTTGTGTTTTTTCTCTTCCGTCTCGCCCATCAAGAAAACACCTACACAGGGCCAGAAGCCACACAATAGAAAACAAATAATTTTATATATACTACAAAACCTGGCATGGATCTGATTCAAGGCGTTTTTGGTCAACTTTAAAACGTATGCCTCCAACAAGAGTCTGCACCCCAATGTCATCTTGATATTTCAGCAAAACTTTTGCTACAGCGGCAATTTGACTAGCAAGTTCTCTTGTAGGACAGAGAATAAGAACATATATTGGGGGGACCCGTTGAGATGTATTGCTACTCATAGCTTTCAGAACTGTTTCAATAGCAGGAAGCTGTTTGTCCTCAAAATCATTGATAGGAAAAACATTCAAGACAGAAAGTAGTGTTATAAAACCACATTAAAAATGTAGGGTGTACCAAAAAAGCTACACTTTTTCCGGTGCCAGTTTTAGACTTGACTAAAGCATCCAGACCTACAGAGCAACATCATCGAAATCAAATCCAACATTCATCTTACTATAACGCAGGAACATTAACCATACACAACTTTTGAAAGATGAACAAGAGATAATCACAACAACAACAATAAATGGAAAATAGAAATTGGATTGACCACCCAGCTGCGAAATCAAATCTGAATGAAAAGGGCAGCATACCCTCAAGGCAAATTGGGAGACTAGCCTCTTGTACCCGTGTCATATGAACATAACCAGCTGAAGAAAGTGCCTTGACAGTTTGCGGTGATATACCGCACTCATCAAATCTACAAAGACAAAATATCTAAATCACCATTGTAATACTGGTGTCCCACAAAATAAACAAACATTTTATATCGATCCAAGGAAATAGCCTGCATATCCGTAATTTCCAGCAATGTCAATAATCACAATCAAAATGCAACAACTTAAAACCGTGAATGCATCAATCAATACCCTTTTCATCATCATCATTCCCACAACCGATAAGTGAATGTTCTAATCAATCATAAATACTCAAAGAAAAACCGTTTTCTATTACCAGCCTTAAAATAAAAATTCCATACTAGATAAGTAAGAACACCTTGTGTTGCTTAGAATACTTTCATAGCTCTGTTGTTTCTCACTCTCTTGCTCCTCAATCTGTCTCAACTTCCGCTTATTAAGCTCATGCCTAATAAACTCAACCTCTTCAGATGTCTTAGGCACAACCCTCTTTTCTCTCTTCACATCATACTCCCCCAAAGAAGCACTACTACCCGTTTTCAAACTCAATTCATTCTCATTCTCACTTTCGCTATCACCATCACCGGAAGAAGAATCATCACTACCCTTCCGCCAAAACCTGTACCTGTGGGCCCCGACACGGTTGTTCCTAACCTCGGGAACTGAACGGTAGGCCCTAGAATGTTTGGGGCAAAAATTAAGGTTTGGGTTCGTTGGCGGGTTCGGTGTGGGGTTCGGAGTCAGGGGACCGTCGTGCGAGTTCCAGAGATCTTGGGCGCCTTCTTTGACAAAGCGGTCCGCGAGAGCTTTGACGTGGTCGTTAGGGGAGAAAGGACGATGGGAGGCGGCGGCGGCGGAACGATGGTCGGGGGAGAGGGCGGAACGGATGTGGGAGCGAATGCGAGCCTCGTAGAGCTGCTTCTCTTGATCGATGAGTCTCTTCTGTTTGTCTCTTGCGAGTTTCTCGTGCATTCGCTTCCACTTCCACTTGTTCACGCCTCCCGGAAAGGTTCTCGGACCGCCACCCATGTGTCGGAGCGTCACCCAGTTATAGGTGCACGCCACCTCGCACACCGCCCTACGCCCTTCACCAAGAACCCAAGCCCACATCCTTGGAAACACGACCGCTCTAAGGTTTTAGTTTCAGCAGTGAAACCAAACTGTGTGGTTTTAAGGTTTTAGTTTCAGTAGTGAACCAAACTGTGTGATTTTATTTATGTAATAAAGGGTTTATAAAAGAGCCTGATCAAATCCTAAATCAAATCAAGAATGGTAGCGAGTAATTAAATCAAATCAAGATGAATTTTCAGTTATAAGTAAAATAGTACTATTTAAAATTATATAATATAATAAATAAATCTAAGAAAACAAACACAAATAAGTCACATGTTAAATTCCTTACCATATGTTAGAAGAAGATAATAATCATTTATATTTTAACCTAAACAATTTTACTGATTATTCTATTAATAACTTATCCTATGTCAAAAGCCAATGTTGTTAGTCTAACAATGTTTAATATTCATGTTCTAACAATTAAAACTAATTTTGTAGAAATTACTCAACAATTAGCAATCAAGCATCTAACCGTTCAAATCCTTGCTTTTTATATGAATTGGAAAAAAGAAAAAAACTTACTGGTGAATTACTAGAAACTGATTTTTAATTTCATTTCCTTATCACTAATCTTATGCTGTTGTAACATCTGATAAAAAGGTTATTTGTCTTCTCGTATTATCTTAAACAAAACAAGACATTATTAATCTGTGCCTTGCAAAGATTGCTGAACATTTCCATATCATCATAAACACCACAATGTTTGCAAAATTTTGGAGTTTCTATTCACATCAAATCAAATAATAACATTAAAGATATTAACAGTTGAAGTCACGGTGTTCACAAAGATTGCACAATCCATCACCAAGTGGTCCTCTAAAAATAACTGAAATTTGGATAGTTTCAGCTCTAGCCCCGGGCACTGATTGAAAAAGCATTCTGATGATTGGTTCATGTTGCTTCTCTTCAAGCTTTAGACTGCCTCCTGGCAGCATTTCGTCTTGCACAGCATCCCACAAAGTATACAATTGACTGCATTGCACCAAACAACCCCATCAATCACCTTAAAAATTGTTTACCTTATTTGTGGTACAAAATCTCAATTACTATAGAATAATTTTCTCTATAAACACTTACAACACAAGAAAACAAGGTAAAATAAATTAAAGCACCTTCTCTGATTGTCTTAATATTAGAAAAAAGGGCAAGAATAATTGGCTTACCAAGACAACAAATAAAACAACATTAAATATAGCAACAACTCTCCACTCGGTTTTCATGTATTGTGCCACACCAGCCCTGGATGCAAGATTGAGGACAAACAAAAAAATGGTAGTGAGACAATATTTTACACATCTAGAAAAGTGGAGCATGGTCATGCTTACTTGCAAGAGTCACAGTCATAGCATTTGATGGCTCGAGAATTTTTGTAGCGCTTGCAGTCATTGTTGGGACTGACTGGATGAAAGGTCAAGTCATAGTAGGATGCATTTACAGAAGGATATCCACACCTAAGTTAGATAAAACCCCAACTTCAAAACAATATCAGACATGTGCACTCCTTTGCTTATCACAAAAAATAAACTATACCCTATTGAAATGCATTTGAGTAGCTTTTAAACAAGCAAGAATAGAACCTACTGAGAAGGTGGTCGGCAGCAGCCAGCTTCAATTGGCGTCAATTTAGCAGATTTATACTGTTTAAGAGTCTGCATAACAGAAAAATTGGAAAGGTGTTAATCACTTTTTTTTTTTTTTTTTGTGTAGAAGATTTAAATTCAATGGAACAGTATAGGCAACACACCTTATATTTTTTGGATAAGTTATTGCAGTCTTCAGATTTGACAAGACAAACCTTCAACCTCTCCCAATTATGAGAATTGTTTAACTAAAAACAAAAATAAAAGCTTCAAGATTTTGCATGTTGAGGGGCTACTTTGCACCAACAGTTCTCATGTTGACAAAAGTGTTTACCTCTTTGAGAAACCAAGAACTAAAATCCTGAAGCTGATATTCCTTATACCTAAGCAGACAACAAGGCTTTCATTGATCTTTCATCACATCACACTAAGTTGTCAAGAACTAGAATGGGAAAGAATCATTGACCAGCATAAATGAAATACTAGATTCCTTACCTCAAGCCAGCCACACTATGACCTGATCCGTTGTTGGTGATGATGAACCTGAGACAATGGCAGAATGTTATGTAAGATCTAAACGTGTGTATTTATCCACACATGAAGAGACAGTGAATCCTGAAGAAGAATGCAAGTTTTGAAGTACCATAGTAGAACAAACAAAGGAGGATAACCATCAATAACACATTCAACTCATCTAGAAATTTGTTACTAGTGCAACTGCTTTTTCAATCAACAAATGTTAGTTCTTCATGTGTTAGATTTTGTTAGTGGGGGAATTACAACCTATGACCTATATCTCCCTCCCTTTCAATTTTACCACATGTTCTTAGTGTATGTTCCAATGTACTTCAGTAATGAAAATTCATTCAGCATACCTTATCTACAAATAAAATTTATATGCTACTGCATGAGCCTTGGACGTTTTCAGAGTTTCTTATTCAAATTTAATTGCAAATGATACTGATATGTTTCATGAATTCGAAGTAACCTACTGCTGCTAAAAGATATAAGGATAATTTTGCATACACGTACCATGGACTGCCAAGGTAGCAAATTCAATAAACAGAGCAACCTATATAGTCCTAATTGGCCTAATGAACATACCAAGAAAGCAAAAAAGAGCTGAAATACAAATATGTTAAGGCTTGCTAATGCAAATGCTGAGACCAAACTCTTGAAGACTTTTTACAGCCAGTATAAAGGACTCCAAACATGAGAGAGACAGCTTGTATTTACAAAAGAGATAAATGATAATGACAACAAAATTGCATTGTCAACCAAACTGCATACTTACACCAATACTGTGAAGACCAAGATTCCCACCAAGACAATGAACAGCGTGACCAGGTACTGCAAGTACAGTGTAAAGGATGATACAAAATCCAAAATTTATTTGTATTGTTATCTGATCTAACCATCTTAAAATAATGCATCTAACAAGAAATAAGGATACAACCCATAAGAGTATGGAGATGTCTTTCAGGGCACCCAAAAAGCCAACTACCGATCTGCACAACAAAGAAACATGAGAGAAGACAATGCATTAGCAGAAAATATTCAAAAGAAAAAAAAAAAAAAAGAAAATAAAAATATTAAAAAAAAAAAAAAAAAAAAGGCATATCAAAATCATATAGAATGCAAAGCTGACATCAAGAAAATAACTGCTCCGAGGCCTATCACAGGCAAAGTGAGAGACTTTCTGCAGCTATCATGATGAGTGCTCATCCACACTCCAAAAATTATCACAACAACTGCCAAAAGCTGCGCAAGGTGAACAAGAAATCAGCATTAACAACCACAAATTTTAAAAATAATGATAATACTTGCAGCCTGTTTGATTCCCTTCTAACTTTTTAGGTTTAAAAATTGTTTTCAACATTTTCATTCACTAAACAATCAGATTCACTAAACTAAAGCAGCTTTCATAAACAGAAATAAAATGCACCGGTGTGTCTAAGTTGTGTTTTTCATCTTTAGAACACAAATAAACGGCTAGGGAAAGAAAGTAGTAACTATTAACAACAGGCAAAGTTGGCAGCTAAAAATCGTATCTTTGGAACAAGTTCAAGTGAAAACTAACGAGGGGTATGCAAGAACAACAGCAAAAGCAAGTCAACATACGACAGTAGACAAAGTGAAAGTAAGAGAAAAATGGAACAAACAAACCCAAAAATTGAAATTTAAAAAGAAAATGAACTTGAAAACTCAATCATAGTAGGAATCAAACAACATTACCATGGTGAGAAAGTTGATCCATCTAGTAACAAAGGTGCTAGTTCCCATTCCCATTTTCTTCCGCAGAGGAAAAACTTCAAGTGTCTGAATATTCTGGGTTTATCTTTAAGACTTTCTATTTCATTCAAAAGAATTCCGCTTTGTTTCTACAAGTTCTGGAAACAAAAGGCAAATTACTCACTAAACAAATAAAAGAAAATAAGAGGGAAGCGAGTGGAATGGAGAAAAAGGGTTCATTCACATGATGAAGCATAGTGAAGAAGCAGGAGCATTATGTGCGACGAAGATGCGGCACACGGTGTACGCTAAGAAACCCAACACTTTACGACACGATACCCAATGCTATGCTATTCACACCCGAACACAAAACAACACAACAGTGTCCAAAACCAGACCAATGAAAGCTGTCTTTTTTTTTTTAATTAAAAATGTAAAGATATGAAAGCTGTCTGTAATTATGGAGATTTCAAACTTGTGGTCACACATTCCCAGTACAACGTTAACCCATGCTCTTGGAAATACTATTTTGTTGTTTAACCCTGGAACCAAGTGCAGATAACACACTATCTCCTTTTTAGACATAATTCAGTTTTGTTGACCAGTAACTAAACTGGTAACGTAATCATTGTTCTAACCAGGATAATTTTGTGGGACAATAGTGAAAAATATTTTTTTAATTCTCAAGGGTTATTTGAGTGGAATAAGACATATTCTAGTATTTGACCATTTAGAAAGAAAAATATCAGTTAACAATTGCATATTAAATAAAGTTTACTTGATAATTATGAGATGTAACAGTTTATATATGTAATAAAGGATATTATATATATATATATATATATATATATATATATATGATAAAAGATAAATATGTAAATTTAAGAATTAAAAAGATAATGAAAATAGGATAAAGTTGACAGAGAAATTTAAATTTTAAATTTTGAAATGATGCATAAAAATAAGTGAGATTGTGAAATATTATAACTGTTATGACAACAGGTATAAATACTAAATAATTTAAAATTAAGATGAAAAGTTAATATAAAAATAATAAATTATTTTATTTTTATAATAAATTGAAATTGGAAAAAATTATAAAATTGTTCTTTGAATTAGAATTATATTTTTAATTTGTTAAAACATATATATATATATATATATAAATAATCAATAGTAAAAATGAAAAAATTGTTGAAGTATCTTTTATAAATAAATATTAATTAAATAGTTTAATATTATTACTAATAAAAATAATCATATTATTAAATCGTTTAATATTTAAAAATAAAAATATTATTATTATTATTATTAAATTAAATATTCAATTTACTTAATATGTATTCTGCATTTCTCTTCAACCCACAAATAAAATAAAAAATAATATTTTTTTACACTTCACCGTTAATAGTTATATACTACTTAAGGTTATTAAGGTATCAATCACTGAAGATTGTGAAAGTATTAGTCCTCATTTAGAAATTTGATTTTCAAATAAAATAAGAATAAAAAAAATTGGTAGAAAGAAAAGGAAGTTGCTTCCTGCATAAAATAATTTTTTAATATATCTACAATATCTTTTTAATTTTTATTTTTAAATTTATGTATTAAATAATTTATTTTTTTCTTTCACTTGTGTAGAAACATTATACAAATTTTTGTTTTTTCAATAAATTGTATGTTAACAATTATTTTATTTTTGATTAATTTTTTAAAATAATATATTTTACTGTTAAGATATTTACAATTTGAAATGAAAGAGTAATATGATTAATTTTAAAAATTTACTTGAATACATTTTTTAAATATTTATTTTTCTGATAAATATTTAAAAATTCAGTTAATTAAAAAAATAGAGATATTTATTAATATTTATAAGATAATTTTTTATTATTTTTTTAAAAAAATTGTTAATATTTATTAAGATAATTTTTTATTATTTATACAGAGGTTAACAATTTTTTTCTTGATTTTATTGCACTTATCTAACTTGTGAGTCAATTGAGGATGTGATAGAAATAAAAAATTGTTTAATAAATAAATTTTAAAATAAAATAATAAGCAATTGCCGAAAGAAAAATGTTGATGTATTTGCTTGAAAGAGAAAAAATAAGGGGAAAAATATATTTTATTTTTTATTTTCACTTTTCTCTTACTTATTCTCACTTATCTACTTTTTCATTTTGTAATGAGAAAAAAACAGATGATCTATTAAAGAATATATTATTTGCATTTAATTTTTCACGACTTTAAAGAGACATTTGGTAGAATATAATTTTTTCATAATCAGAAACCGTGATTTTTTTTATAATTTTAAATTTTAAAAATTAAAAGTCTTATATATATATATATATATATATATGTAGAGCTACATTTTTGTTTCATTGCCGAAAAATATTCCTAAACATACTTATATAATTTTATAGAAATTAGAAGGTAATACATTATGTTTATCAAAATCTTTAATTTGTGATTACGTGTGATTTAAGAGAAGTTGTAATACTCTGACTTTCAAAATATTTGAAGGTGTGTTATTTGTTTTTTTTCACCTTGAGATAACCACTTAAGAACATAAGTGATTTTTAATAAAATTATAAAATTTGCATTTTAATTTAAGAAAATTTTATTTTTTAAAAGTGAACCAAACACGACTATATATTTTCCTAACCCCATATCTCTGATGAATTTAGAAATTTTCTTTTACCAAAACCCTTGTACATCTTCTTTCTTACTAGAGGGAAAATTCATATATTTATTTTATTTTTTTAGATTAAATTATAACTTTGGCTGACTTCAATTTTTTATCCGCTGTTTTTGTCAAATTCATAACTTTGTTTTAGTTTGTTAATTTTTATCCAATTGAGCTTTAAATCTGATATTTTTATTAATTATACCATAAAAATATTTAATTATAATATATAAAAAAATTAAGAGAATAAATTATAATAAATGGAAGATTAGATTGACATTGCTAATTTTTTAAATCAGGAAGACCATATTGGCAAATTAAAAATAGAAAAGGAATCAAATTATACTTTACCTATTTTTATATATAATCAAATTTAAATTTAGTTTTAAAATTTATTCTTTGGAATTTGTTACTTACAAATTTTATTTTTTAAAAATAGTTTCATTGTTATTGACGATTTTAAACTTACGTAACACGTGCCATATTATTAAAAATATTAATATTTTAAATTATAAAATTAAGTAATTCTCCTGGTTTGTTAAAGTTATTGATCTGGTTAGTTCAAACTAAAGTTTTAAAAAATTGTTTTGAGAAAGCATATTTAAAAACATGGTATTTACATGTTCTTGAGTTTTCAAAATTAGTTTTAGGTTTCAATCTAGAAAAGCGGAAAAACCTCATTTCATTTTATTTTTATCTTGGACAAGATAATTATTTTCTCATAACCGTATTAAAATTATTTTATGATCTAATTATGACATTGTGGTTATCATATTTCTAAAAATATAATTTCTGAAAATATAATATTTAAAAACAATAATAATAATTAATAATATTACTTGAAAAAAAAGTACACCCAAGCATTCCATTTCCCCTTCCCGTGCTTCTGACATCCTTACATTCTCATGGGGGACTGATGAGACGATAACATAAATAAACTCAAGTATTTATCATAATGTTATGTACAACTTTTTTTTCATATGTAAAGTCTCATCCATATTTATAGAACCCTCAAGAACCCTCAAGACTCTGGTTGGATGTAATTAGTAGTGGATGTTTGAGTTCAGACTTGCTTCCATTCATTTTGCTACTCACCATTGCTATCTATTGTACATTAACAAATAATCCAGATATTCAGTAGCTTCCGAACTGAACTTAGGCCCACAAAATCAGCATTTCTTTGTTGAGCCTAGCTAATACAACGTTAGCCTTAGTTTTATTACCTAAAGATATTTTACTATATGCAATGGTTTTCCATGAATGGTATTAATCTGTCTAATAAACTAATATATCAACAATTTCTCAGGTGGTCGCGGTGCACAAAAAAAGCAATAATGAAATGATATCACCGACCCAAGAGAAAAAGGATTCTAGTTTCTTCTACATTTATGTTAACTCCTCCCTCTCACCCCCAACACCTCCCCACCAAAAAGGTAGAAATATGCCTTTATTACTACTTTTTTACAAGAAATAAAATTGCTATCCTTCCACCAATCCTCGTGTATAGAATAACTTGAAATGTTCCTTAAATTGCAGCCTGCACACCCCAGAAGAATGTACAATCATAAAAATGCAAGGAACAAAAAAGGCTTGCTGTCAAATTAATCCACAATTATTCCACTCTGTTTGCACATGTCATAACAACTGATTTCATCCTTTCTTTATCCAAAGAAGTTTGAACTATCACCTGCCCAAAATTATTCATTGATTAATGTCCAGGTGAGTGCCATAAGTAATTCATCCACATTTAGAACAACATAGAGAAAAGAAAGAAAAAGAGAAACCAGAAGAAACATATATAACAAAAACCTGTTTAACTAGAAATTAAAACAAAATAGATATCATTACCTCTTGTATTTTATTTCCAGATCGAGCGAGTAACTTGTATTGATCCTCAAAGATGGATGCCATATAAACCTGGTTCAATATTGGTTTCCATACAGATAAAGAAGAGCTTGAGTTAGCTAAGAATTATTAAACCGTGTCGGGAACAAACTAACAAAAATAAAGCTGGAAAAATGATAAACAAGAGGTTTAAGAGAACCAAGAATCTGTGTGTATACAAGAATGTCTACCAGCCGCTCAAAAACAAGAACAAGCAATCGCATAACTAAGAAAAATGAAAAAGGCAAACCAATGGGATTGTTTTGACAGAACGTCCTTCTAGCTGAATACTAGAAGGCATTATTACATTATCAACTAAGTACCTGTTAGATTAAATAGTCTTAAATAGAATTTATCTTAAAGGTTCTATGTGCTTTGTGTTGTACCTAGTTCTTAGATGTATCTTTTCAGTATCTAAAGTTGTTATAAATATGAGATCTTAAGAGAGTGAAATACACTCTCTAAATTTCTAATTCATGTGTATTATTCTCAAGTGAACCTAAAACGATAGCCAAAAGAAAATTCTGTCAGTTGATTAATAATTTGAACCTGTATTGGCCTTCCACAAACAATATGCAAATTGTAATGGCGAGTTCTGACAGATGAAATACTGAGCTAGACTCATTATAAGAACATAATAAAGAACATTATGCAAAGGTCGAATATATGTATCCATACCTGAAAAGTTGGAGCTAAACCAGGGCTTCTGAAAAAACGGCCTTTCGAAACAGACTGGACTCCCTCAATCTTTTGCAATTCTTCAATAAGGGATTCCACTTCAGGCCACTGTTAGAAAATAAGCATAATGAGATGATTAGTCATGCCAAACTAATAATCCAACTGGACAATAAAATAAACATAACATACTTATGGAAGTTTCATTGTATGGCAAACATTATACTTTCTCTAATGTGACTGAAATGAAATTATTATGCATATAAAACATGATTGCAATAAATCAATCTAGATTTTGAAACCTTGGATATTCTGAAACCAAGAACAATACTGCAGTCAGCTTGATCGATTGAATATGTCATAACAGAAAAGGAATAGTAGGGAAGTTAGCCAGCAGATATAATCTCTAAGAATGTGCTTGTTGAAAGTCTTGCAAAATTATTCCCAGATGGAATGAATATTCACATGTAAAAAGTTACTTGTAGGAATAACACGTGTTTTTCCCTCTTCCTATTCCACTTTCACCTTGTTATACCTCTTTTTAATATTTTTACTTTTTTAATTAATTTTAAAAAAAATATTCCATGGAATGACAAATATTTACTAAATATCTTTTATTGTGGGAATAATATTTCAGAAATAGTAATCCCATGACTATCATTCCCAATAATATAATTAAAACCGTGAAACAAAACCCCTCCTAAGCATTTTTCTAGTGCTCATACGAACTTGGAATCCCCAGGTTTGGGCCTGGACTCAAAGACCCGCACTGTTGATCTCTCAAGGTGAGTAAAACCCTAATCCAACCCCAACTAACCAAGGCAAATGGTTACAAGTCTCATGCAATGTCAAGAACATCAAACCCAGTATTATCCCCACACCTCAAGGAAGTGAACTTTACCATTAATCCACATCCTTATAGTTGTATGTTGAACTGCATTTAATTCATATTCCCACATAATCCCACAAGTTTATTATCACCATCCGCAGAAATGACCATATTCAATCCGGGTGCCTGTTACTCAGTAACCTCTAATTTACAAGAGGTCAGCCAATCTCTGCTCCATCCTTCCAGATAAAAAATATGCACATGATGACCAGAGCACAAACAATCGACATAAAGTAAAATTTAAAAACCAACAAGGAGGTTTAATATACTATATTATCAACACCTGTAAATAGAATTATTTGAAGGCTGGTGTTGGCTGCTAAATTACTGAGAAATAAATTCCAACAGCACAGCAATTATTCAATCAATATAACAGGCATAATCTTTTTAGAATTTTTGTTGGTAATTAAAGTGACTTCAACTTTCTCATATGAAGATTACCTCTACATCTGTTTGAGCTGCTTCCAATCTCCCATCTAAGGGGTCATGATCCCCAATTATAGCCTCTAAGGAATTCATTAATGGATCAGGCTGTTACAAGAAGACAATGATTTGCTAAATCATAAAGTGTATAAACACTGTTTGATCTAAGTGGACTTTGTCAAAATAATCTCCACAATTCTTCCCTAATTCAAGGGAAATCTTAAAAAGCAAATAACAAAATAGATAAAGAAAATTACCATGACCTCCTTTAATGATAGAAATATGCGCTCAAGGGCAAAGTTTAATTGGTGAACTTTTGCCTCCAGAACCTGGAGCAAAATGTAAGGTTAAAATAAATACAAAGTAAAACTATGAAGAGTTCAAATATCAAGGGTACTTTCATCAAGTAGAAAAATACCTGACCAATCCTAAAATACGATGCAGGGTTCAAAGTGGCATCCCACGATAATTCAGACTGATGAATTAATGCAGAAACTCCTTCAACCTACATTAATAATTAATAATCACATCAATATTTAGATGTTTTTACCACCACTCTGAACTCTGATTCCGTGAAAGGGCAAAGGGTATCCAGGTGCTTACTGCTTAGCTCAATAAATAGGCCAAACAAGGCAATTCCACTGGAATAAGTGATGCAAAGCTAACTATGCTAGTAAAACTGAACTCCATAACACTGAGATCATGACATTAAATGTTGTATATACCTCAACAAAAATTCCAAAGTAAGCTATTTTCTGGATGCGGCATTTCACTATATCCCCAACTTGAAGTCTAGCCTGTCATAAGAAACATAAAACAAATCCGAAGAACACTTCATTTCATTGAATCAACAATAAATGCTCCATGCTAATTCAAGAAATGTTATTCTTACTAAAGCATTTACCATGAGATTTCTCTTCTTCTCAGCTAATTCTTCATTCTCTTTCCGTCTTAGAGAGAATATGAGCTTTCTCATTTTTCTGTCTGCCACTAACACGTTTGCTTTAAGTTTCTGCAAAACATAAACTATTGATATCTTAAAACTAAGATCGACAATATTCAACTTCCATCTCTTAATGTAAAATTTGAGGAATATATTTGGGCAGTGCATTTATGTTTTAAACACCAAACCTGTCCAATAAATGATGATAAGAACCTATTTTTCTCTTGGAAATAAATCCTTAGAAGATCTTCCAATTTCATATCTGGTGAAATTTTATCTTCAACTTTACCATCAATCTCCAGAGATGGAGGAGAATCAGGAGAAAAAATCTTGATATCATTATCAAAACTTGTAATAGTGTCTGAGTTTTGCTTGTATATTGATGGATCCAAGCCCTTCTGTATTAACCAAGTCTCGAAAGCTAAGAACTTCCATTTGGAATTAAGATTACGGTATGGCAGAAATCCTACCAAGGAACCAAAAGAAACCTGTAAAAATGGTTTAATTTTGTTCAGAAGAGATTAAAATACAATAAAAAGACTAAGAAACTGTTTTTATATTTACAAACTAAAGTCCACCATACCGCTTTCTAAGTACTTACAATGAAACCTTTGGTATTGCAGCTTACTAGTTCCACATCTTCTCTGTCTCCAGTCTTAATCAGACCTTCTGCCCTGGTCCAATCAGCATCTTCACTTTCCTACAAAATTAAAGAGCACAAGGTTAACACAGAGTTAGGAAAATATGTAAATAACTCATATAATACATATAATCTGACCTGGAGTTCTGACACATCAACAGCATTCCCTAAATTATCATCGCTTGTTTGACCTCCAAGATTAAGGGAAGTGCCCTCTTCAACAAATTTCGAGGTTTGTTTTACATATTGATCTAATCTATAAAAAATGCATTCAAGTAATTAATCAAAACTGAAATTCACAACCATAAACTTAACCATTAAACTATTTTGATATACCTTTTTGGCTTTGCCTGTAGTGCAGCATCCACAGGCAACTCCAATCTAGAATCAACTGACTTTATATCTAATGATTCACTTAAATCATTTGGCGGCCGTTGTAACTCCAGCTGCTCATTTTGCTCCAATTCCTAATCAGTCAAGCAAGAAATTAGTTAAAAACCAGACTTACATCACAGAAATTTTACATTGCAAGTAGCAACAAAGGTTACACCTACATCATTTGGTACCATGGCATTCACTTCTCCAAACTCCTCTTCTTCTTTTTCAACGCTTGGTTTGTGTGGCCGCTCCAACAATGTAAAGCCACTAATTTCATCACCCGGCTCTTCATTCCACATCTTCAACTCACCATCATTGTTCCCTTGGTCCACATTAGATGAAGGCTCTTCAACAGTATCAGTACTCTTGGCAACCGGTGGTTCAGGCTTCCTCAATAGTGTCATGTCGCTAAACTTCTCCTTCACTTGCTCATCCTGCATTTTCAGTGACAGATTGGGCTTCATTCTCAACCTTGACGTCAACGTTGCCACATCTCCATCATCTTTATGCACGGTGGGCTTCCGCAGAATAACATTGGGAACACTACTCTTCCTATCACTCCCTTCCACATTTTCAGACCGGACAGGTTTCTTGATCTCCAATGCGGGTTTGTTATCATCCGATTTGAAATTGAATCCCTTAACAGGAACAGGACGCACCAAACCAAGATCATCCAGTTTCCTTGACGACTTCCCTCCCTTAGAGCCCTCAAATGGAACTTCCTCCACTTCCACAATTTTACCACCATTCTTATAAAAGGCTTTCTCAATATCAAGATAAGAAGCATCAGGGTTAGCCTTTCTTCCCATTATCTAAACCAACAACCATAACAATGGTGCAAAAACCAATTAGCAAAATTAAACTATAAACATATAAATAAAGTTATTACTATTATACAAATCATTGTTACTCACAATAATAATAAAAAAAAAATTGAAAAGAAGGGATACCTTGGCAAGGGTGAGCTTGGGGTCTTCTCCGATTAACCGACCAAACTTGAGTTCCATGAGGTCGTAGCTGTCGAGTTTGGGGGATTCTTTTTCTTCTTCATTTCTTGATTGTGAGGCGAAAACCTTGAGTCTCTGCTTCAGAGAAACGGTTCTTGTTGGTGTTCTTGAGTGTGAAGAAGACCAATGAAGGTTGGTGAAGAAGGGTTTACTACCGGTGAGAGGAAGAGAACCCATTTTGATTTTGCTCTGATTTTCAGTTTACAGCGGTTGCTGTTACTATTGTTATCATCAAAATTGAGATGGGTATAAGTAATCGTTGCTTCTTGTCTTCTCCCAGTTAGAGACGGGAAACTGGGTTCGGATAAACGGCTAGAGATTTGCAAAGAACGGGGAACAGAGTTATCCCCACATAAATACAATAAATAAAATACTCGGATATTTTAAAAAGAAATAAAATTAAAATAACAAAAAATAAAATGTATGAGATGGGTGATTAAGAATATATAAATCAAACAAAATGAACCAATTCGATATAATACACCATTTAGAGAAGAAACTGAAACCTTTTACCCACCATCATTTTTTTAAAATGATAAAAGAGAAGAGATAATATTTAAAATGTCTAATTGAGGGAATGGAAATAGGAGTAAATAAAACTTTCTGGATTGTGTATTTTAATTTATAGTAGAGAATGACATTGAGTTCTTTTCTACATCGTGTGTTTATATCATTGCAAGTTATTTTACTTTAATATTGTAAACCTATATTCTAGCTTGTGAAATAAATATTTTTATATAATTAAAATTATTATATAAATTAATTTTTAATATATATATATATATATATATATATATATATATATTATATTTCATAATATAAGACTAGATAACTTCAAATTGCGCTTATTTTACATCATTCTTTAAATGTTTATTTATAGATCTTTGAAGTGGAAGCTTTGTTTCCTGTAAGGAGTAGATTTGAGTGAGGAAAAAATAACAAAAATAAGGAAAAAAATATACAGAGTGAAAGAAAAAAGAAAAAAAGTTGTAAATAATTTTATTAATATAATAAATAAATAAATAATTGTAATTACTGAATTTGTAAAAATATTATTTTATCCTTATATTTAAAACAAATTTGAAATAAATGATAACAGTTATTTATATTTACTATCCGTCCGTCTTTAGTTAAATCATTATTCATATGATCGGCAAAGCCGTCTGAAAAGAGCTTTTTTTCTTTCATTGTAAATCAATGATTAAATTGGGAGACTACTCGTTTTTTTGTAACTGTGGAAAGAGTAGTCCCCAAAAACAAAGATTTAGATACAAGATTATTTTTATTTTGTGTGGATTTTTCTCAGAAAGATGATTTTCAGTTACTCGTTAGTTGATTGCGTTGGTTAATTTTGTAAAAGTGTAGAAGGTGAGTGGTGTGTAGAAGTATATAAAAGAGATTGGTATGGTAATGGATCATCAATTGAGATGAAAAAAATTCATTGGTCTACTCTGATCTCTGTTTCTTAACACAGAATGAAAGAGGAAATATACTCATGGCTTGAGAAAGGCATCTAAATGCCCCGAAGAACAGAAGGTTAACGATTTACCGTCTACACTGACTTTTTGCAAATATGTGATCATACTATTGTAATAGCCCTTGTGTGGGAATCTTCCCAAATGAGACAAGGCAACCCCAATCAATCAATGAGGAACTTCCATGAACAAAATGGCCCAAATATTGGGTTTTGGGGTTGTGTTATAGCCAGAAAGATCATAATCATGCAAAGACACACTTAGAAGTGAAGTCCCTCTAGCAGAATTCATATATTATCTATTGCTCTTTCTCAGGTTCCTCATCAGCTTCTTCAGCTTCCTTTGTCTCTGTCTCTGTCGCTGCTTCTGCTTCTACTGCCTCTGTCTCTGTCTCTGCCTCTGACTCTGAGCGATCAGCATCTGTCTTCTTGTTCTCCGCAGCCGCAGCATCTTGTTCTTGTAGCATTTCACCTCTCTTCAGTGAAGCTTGCTTGGACAGATAACTGTAGCTGCCCTTCTCCTTGAACAACTGAGAGAAGTGTGGCTTGCAGTACAGATAGCCATCAAGAGCAGCATAGGTGGAAGGTGTCAGGAAACACCCTCCATGTGCGCACCTGAAGCATGATTTGTGGTAAAACTCACCTTCCACTGTCAACTGTCACAATTCAATTCACAAAATTATCAAACAAATTAAGGGTCAGAACTCAGAACTCAGAAGCATGCATAATCCTCACAAAGCACAAGTTTTGTCTTTCAAACCTTTTCCAATGGATAGACGGTTTTCTTGCATTTTGAGCACTTCTCCTGAGTCCCAGAGAAGAAGGCAGAAATTTTGCTTGGTGCCCTATTCTGTTGTTCATAAAACAATGGTGAAAACCATGTAAATTGACCAACTTCAGGAAAAAAGAAAAAGAAAAAGTATACAGAATAATAAATACCAGCTCGTTTGGTGGTTTTGCTGCTGATTGAAAATAATGAAACAAGATTATGATTAGCCCCAGAATTAGCAAAAGAAATAACCTTTAATGAAAAATTTGCGTAGAAGAGTTAAAAAACAGGTTTTTACAGGTGTTAGTTTTCTTGGGGTAGGTGCCAGTTTCCTTGAAAAGCTGCTCAAAATGCACCTTGCAGTATAAAACTCCATCGCCAGAACAGTAGTTGCTTATCTGCAACGAAAAACACCATATGAATATTTCTGAAACGATTTATACTACGATATTCATTTATTGAATTCGTACAATTGTAATGGCTCTGTGATAAACAAAAATGCAAAAAGAAACAAGTGAATGTACCGCGAGAAGGCCATTGCAATGGCTGCATCTGAAGCAGTTTTTGTGATAGGAGACCCCATCGGCAGATAAACCTTCGACGAAGTGAACAGTTTTATCGCAAGCCTTGCATTTCTGTTGGGTACCGCTGAACGCCATTTATTTTATTTTTGTGTTTTTTCTTTTTTTGTCGTACTAGCTAGTTAAAACCAATTATCTGCAAAACAATTGGGTTGAAATAAGCTAGCTAGTACGATAGATGGAGGTGATGAGGGTTCAGCTTGAACACCAAAGGAACACAACGCCTTTTATAGTTGCTGTCTCGTGCGAAATTAGCGTATCAAACATCCAATTTGTGGATACCAAACATTCTTCGGCTTTGGATTACGCTTCTACACAAATTTTATTTCTAATTATAGAACTCCAACCATGCATAAATTTGTGGAGAAGATCAAACAGATATATATAGTAAAGGTATGGTTATTATTTTCTGATAAACATTTCATGTTGTTAAGTTAAAAATATATTCGGAGTGAATATTCACAACATTTAAAAATGATTTTTTCTTTTTAAAAAAATGGCCCAAATCTCTGGTGCTTAACCGTTAACATGATTCCTTGTTTGTGTAACATGCAAAGTGGTGCTCTTATTACAAACGAGGAACAAACAGCGAATTTTAAACCCATAACAAGAAAAAGAGAATTTGGTGTTTTTGCATTTGGATGAAAATGCTTTAACTGCCGAAGCATGGAAGAAATCTCCTGGGCGAATATCCACGAGTTCGAAACTTTGCAGCTTTCTCCTCTATATCCAGAAATTCTTCTCCTTTGTACGCTTCTATCAATGCCCTTTTCTCCTCTGCTGCTCGGTGAATTTCAGCAACTTTATTTTGCATTTTTTCAACACACTTCGCCTTGTTTCTGTCCAATTTTTCCTGTCCAATGCAAAGGTTTCAACACTCATTCATTCATCGTATAACACAAAAAACCAGTCACGTGATGCTACCTCAATTTTTTTCAGATGTGCCTCCGCTGATGCTTTCTTACTGTTCTCCCACAATACAACAGCACTGAACCTTTTATATGCCCTGTTTCACATTTTTACGTTTATCAACCTTAGCTTCTGCAATAGACTCTCTTCATCCCACACTTAATATTTTGAACAATCTTTTATGTCAGATGTCTAAATATATGTAATATGGTAAAGTTTTAAGATAAACATATCAACATAAGAAATTAAAGTCGTGTTTTTTGCTTACCTGTTTTCTGCTTTTGTTTTCTCACTTTCTTCCCATGCTTTGATTAAAGCTTGTCTTTTCTCTGATTCAACCCTTGCAAGCACAGCATCTGAGGAAAAACATAGGTTATTCATCTGAAATGTTTATATGTAGTTGACTAAATACAAAAAAATTAGAAAATAACCTCTGTCAATTGAATCCTTTGTATCCGACCTAGTAAAAGTGGGAACTGCAAACACAATTACATGATGGGTAGAGTAAATAAAAGTCTAAGTTTATTTAGCAATTGTATTAACCAATAACAATATACATATTTACTATTTTTGTACATATGCATGTATAACATATCATAATGATTGACATTTTCATCAATAATTAATAGTTAACATGGAGAAAGGTTAACCTTAACCAACTATTATCCAAATCCTATGAAGTGAAAAGAAAAAGACAGTACTTAACAACTTTTAAGACATGAAGATATCTTAAGAAGAAGAGTATCAATACTTTCACATCCATCACAAATGTAACTATAAATATCAAGACAGAGTAATAATTCAAAATATAATCAAACCAATAATATCGAGTAATATCGGGATGTGAATTTCAATAAAAGAAATATCACTTTAAAAGTAGTTCAAGTTAAGCTTATATAATGCAATTTACATAAAGTTTTCACGTGAATGTTCTATAACATACGCAAATATCTTTCTCAAATTGTAATACACAAAAATGTTCATTTAAAAAAAATTATGTTTCTACACAACCATAAATTTTTTTATTTACTACAATAGAATAGAGGAAATATGTGAAACATATAAAAAGCTAGTTCTTTGTGAATACTTACAAATTACTCAAGTTTAGCATGCTCAAAATCTCTATATGATTTTAGTTTGATTATAACAATGTAAAAAGCAATTAATTGACAGGAGAATTTAAAAAAACTAAATTCACAAAAAGAAAAATGATGCTATCTTGAATTCAAAACTTTAAAGTTATAGGTCTTGTATGATATATGTTGTTCATCATCTTCTTTATTTTCATGAAACTAATACTAGAAATTACACCATGTACATATAATATTATAGTTTTTGTGCAGTCCATTTGCATGGCATACCTATATCCAGTAGAGAAAATTCACGTTCTTTAACACTGTTTAAGTTGTCTTCGTTCCCAAGTTCCTTTCCTCGTTGCTTCCCAGTTTCTTCCATAGCCCTCACACTTACTATAATACCAGAGGTAATGGCATGCACTACGTATACCCTATGAAACTATAATATATAGCAACACTCTTTGTTATGGGTTCATCAATGATGGCCTGGTTGGTGTATGCAAGAGACATGGAGAAGTTTCAAAGCATGGTCCACTCATATTTTTACTAGTTATATATTCTGGTCAGAACCTGAAATGCTTTCGTGGAAGATTTTCCAAACCTTATTATAATGAAGTGTATAGCATATGAGATGAATGAAGGGAAGAAAGTTATGGTGAAGTGAGCTGGAATAAACAAAAATAATAATTAATTAACAAGATATCTCTTCCCACAAACTTAAAATCAAATCAGGATTAATACCCTTTGTAGTATATTATATGGTGTAAAAAGTTACTGTTATAATGTGTGTTTTATTTTTTTAATGAATGATGATGGTGTTAACCTTAGCTCTTCAGGAAGAGCCAGCTGCAAGGATGTGAATACCATTGATGCAGGCTCCAATTGGACACATGTATCTGTAAATTCTATTAATATATATTGCTTGAATCATATAATTAAGAACATTGCACGGAATGTACTTGAGATGGAAAAAGATTACTATAAGGTGATTTGTATGTCTTTTCTGTGTCTTTTCTCCAGCATCAGCATTTTCTGGTTTTGTTTTCCAGCTTCACTTCTTTATTCTTTCTGCTATTTCAGCATTCTCTTCACATTTCTCTGGCATGGCTACTAAGGCTCCTCTGTTCCTGCTTTATATAGTCGCATACTTGAAACTGCTTATTTTAGACACTGATACAAAATTCTACCCTCTGAGTCATCCTACTCATGTCTATTAACTAATATATTGACTAAAATTTAAATTAAAATTTATGAAAATGATTAAATTTAAACTTTATTTTTGGGAAAAGCTTGAGATATCCTTAAATAACATTAGTATGTTGTGTAAAGTATCCTGAAGTGAAACTGAAATCTTATCTCAATCAAGATTCCTAATGATTTGTATTAATTAACTTCAACCTTATCCAATACAAACATATAACTTCCTATCTTAAATTTTTGGATAGATAAAATTCTTATGAAATAAATAATGAAACTGTTATGGTTTGCTTATAGGCTTTTCTTTAATATATTAAAATTACATCTTTAAAGGATACATTTCATTTTTTTAATTTTTAAATAAATAAAAATCTTTGATTTTATGTTATCCTTACTCAAAAGAATCGTCTTAGGTCGTCAGAAATTTTTTCAATTTAATCTTTAATATATATATATATATATATATATATATATATATTATTTTTAAATAATTACTTTATTTTAACAATAACATATGATTTAGTTTTTTTTATATGATATAATGGGGCCGAGTTGGTATTTTTGTCAGTCCACTTATACATATCAGTCCTTTTTTAAAAAAAAAAGTAAAAAATAACTTTTTTAAAATTATATTATTTGAAAAATATAAATATATAATAATATTTTATTTAAATAATTAATATTTACAAATTAAATTCTAATTATTAATTATAATAGAATAGTTTAACATGTAAAATTAATAATTATTTTAATTTATTCAATTAGGGATATTAATTTAATTAATTAATTAATTAAAAACTTAAAAAATATTAATATGATTTAATGTCTTTTAAAAATATATGAGAAATTTAACAGATTAGTCTATTAGCACTTCCTTTAGTGGAAAATAGCACTTCCTTTAGTGGAAAAAAGTTAAGATTTTCAATTCATTTTATTACCGCAGAGTATTATGTTTATGTTTATGTTTTGGACAAGTCGACGGTGAGTCGAATAAAAAAAAATAAAAAAAAAATAGATGTGGCTGGAATGAGTATAGAATTAAGTGAGTTGTTTTGATATTTTTATTATTTAATTTGTTATATATTATGTGACGCTCTGCACCTTCAGACTCTCTCTCCCTTGCCTCTCTCTCGCTTTCTCAAAAATCTCTCTCCCTTATCTCTAGTTTTTTTTCCATCCATACATCATCTGTTCTAAGGAGTTAAGGATCATTTCTAACCGATCAGAATCTCAAACAGGGTAAGTACATATTTGCTCTAAAGATCCCTTAATCTCTATTTTTCCTTAGGTTTTTGTCATCAATCTTAGTAGGGACAGTTGAGAAAAGTATTTCTCTCAACTTAATTAAGATTATACTAAAATTTGGTTTTGTTCTGATGACTTGTTCTAGATCCCTAAAGATTGGGTTAGTGCCACTAGCTAGTTTGGAGGAATTGTTTTGGGAAATTGTCACCAGGTAAGGGAAGCTAGTAACTTATTTTATAC
>Ga0209700_100282_pt1 | contig 90514 bp, 63 predicted proteins | sample SiratroredBW_FD_187528 | JGI IMG/M metagenome (GOLD analysis project Ga0209700, IMG submission 187528) | Root nodule microbial communities of legume samples collected from California, USA - Siratro red BW (SPAdes) (version 2) | ecosystem: Host-associated > Plants > Roots > Nodule | place: USA... | reverse complement strand
ATATATATATATATATATATATATATATATATATATATATATATATATATATATATATATTTTGCTTATCATTAAAAACTTCACAAATTTCAATTATCAATTTAACCATATATTTAAATTTTTTTATGAACACATTTAAAAGCATGTGCTAAATACTTGACTAGAGGAATGATTCATAATAATATCCTAAGTACTTTGAAGGAAAAGACAGAAGAGAATGAGGAAATATATTCGACTTCTTTTTTATTTTTTATCTTTTATTTTTTAAAAGACTTGCGTTACAAATAACTGTCTAAATGTGATTAAGCATGTTTGAAAGTTTGTTCAGAACACATTTCTACTTCTTAAAAGCATGTGCCAAATACTTAGTAGAGGATGATTCATAATCATAACTCAAAGTACACTACGAAGGGGAAAAAAATAGAATGAGAAAATATGTGCAATTATTTTTAAAGAACTTTATTTACAAATAATTATCAGAATATGATTGGAAAATAATCGTAAAATAATTTACAATATTTTTAGAAACATATTTTAAAGTAAGAAACTAAGAACCAGAATCAAAATTTTCTGACACTGATATGGATTTAGGACTCTCCGATATTTTATATTTTCACACAAAGAATGGTAGGTAGCTGCATTCTCTCTCTTCGACGTTAGGTTGAACATGGAAGGTTTGGTTGCACACATGTGAGTTCATAACCTACTCTCTTAGATTCATCAGTCACTCACTTTCCATATTCATAAAGATTTATCGTCAATCTTCTAATTCATGCACTACTCACCAAATTATTGAGAAATTATTTCATCTTAATTTTATTCAAAATATTGAGAAATTATTCCATCTTAATCTTATTGAATTCTGAGTGTCTAATGGGAAACTGTACTCTTAGAAGATCCAAAACTATATTCATATATTTTCTATAAATTATCATTATTTTATTGAGGACCCCTCGAGGAGAGAAATTGTTCTTGCATATGTAATAAATTCTTAGAATCTTTTTTATAATTAATAAAGAAATAACAAAGGAAGACAAAAGTATAAAACAAGATAAATAATGTGAAATAAAAGTAGGAATAGCATCTTGTGAATAAATTTCATATATAATATATCTCTTCCAAAATGGTAAACAATAATATACATCTATTACGAAAAGAATCCATTTTATTAACTTATTGTTATATTACTGAAAATTATTGTTTTTGGTGTTCTAAAAGTCACCTCTAAGGTCAATCACATAAACCAGTTAGCAAATTATGAATATCAAATGACGGTTAAATAACAGAAAATGTGTGTAAAATAAGTATGCATATTTACCATCTCTAAGCAGTTGTAAGAAAAATAGTAAAATAATAGCAAGGTTAAAAAAATTTTAATTTTAACTAAAAGTTTTTATTACAAGAAAAATCTAAACTACTACATTGATTCACACCCTGCATTTTATTTTCAGATTCACCATTTTCTAAATTTCAAATAAACCTAATTGAATTTTCACAGATATAGAACAAAGAAACCAACTATTCTTCTTATCATTATTTAGCAAATGTTGGTGGCAACGTGCCTTGCCAAACTCCACACGATACCACACATCATCATGGATGTTATGTATATATCTGTCCCGAGTTATCAAATTCACCACACTTGATTCATAGGCAGTTAGTAAGATTTTAGTGTTCACCATGGACACCTTGTTCCTTGTGAAGGAAATCGCTGCGTCAATTTTGATCTTCTTTGTGACCCTTTTGTCCATTCGCACAGTCTTCAAACGCCGTGGTCGGAAGCTGCCACCGGGGCCAAGAGGGTGGCCTGTGGTGGGTGCACTTCCTCTGATGGGAAGCATGCCCCATGTGACATTGGCAAATATGGCAAAGAAATATGGATCCGTTATGTACCTAAAAATGGGTACAAACAACATGGTTGTGGCTTCTACTCCTGCTGCTGCTCGTGCCTTTCTCAAAACCCTTGACCAAAACTTCTCCAATCGCCCTCCAAATGCTGGTGCAACACACTTGGCTTATGATGCACAGGTTTCTGAAATTTTATGGATACATCTTTGTCTTTTTTACTAAACATCTTTTGCTTACTTAAATGTGAAAAAATAACTTTTTTATAAGGGTGATTTATGAACCATCATGTATAAGGTTTATAAACTGTGAAGGTTTATAAACATGTTTCATTTTAAAATGAATAAACCATAATACAAAAGTGTTAACTAAAATAATAAAATTATGACGACATCTTTTCACTTAAAAAGGAAAAATAAAGTAGTTGAGATACATGCTTCTGTGTCTTTGTTTTTTTCTTCTTGCTATATTTGGAATAAGTTTTGCTCTTGGATCGATTCAGTTTTAAAAGTGATTTTTCTGCTCTTCTATAATTCAAAACCGTGAAAATAGTTCAATTTTGCTTTCTAATTTGTTATAAGCAAGTAGTTTTTAAATTAGGAAGCTATTTTTTTTAATTAATAAAAGTAAACTTGACCCTTGTCGATGATACAAATATATAAAACAATTATTTAAGCTTAATTATGTATTTAGAGGTAGATTCTGATTTGTTTGTTTGTATAAAAGAATATTTTGTGGATTCTACAAAAAGTGGGTTAAATTGTATGCTATATATAATTAATTCCTCTCTCCTCAATTTTCTTTTTAATATGTACACACTGGAGTGAGTTTCTCAGTTAGTACACTTACTAATATTTATGAATAAGAGCATTTAATCACACGTACAGTATCCTATTAAAAGTTATTTAAGAGTAAATTATAATGATAATTTATAACATTTTTTTGAAAATTATATTTATATCTCTTGCTTTTTCTTTTACTATATATTATAGTAATCTCTCATATTACCAAGGTGTGCAAGTATAATATTTTTTAAACTTAGAAAAAAAGATGCGCGATGTAAAAATTGGTGAGATGTAATATTTTCAAAAACGAATGTTTGTTTAAAATTTTAAAGAAGTCGAAATTTGGACGTAATTTGAGAAAAGGTATGTTAATGGAAGTTACTTTTGTATTAAATCTCAGATGACTATTTTAAATATAAGGTTACGAGTTCTCTTGTTTTTATTTTACAAAGTACAATTTTAAACCATTATTCATTAAAAAAAATCGGTTAATTTTCAAATTAATTAAAAATTGATTGACAGCTTTGATACAATTAAATGTGTGAACAAACCTTTCTCCAAAATTTTTAAAATGAATTTTTTAAAAAGTTAAAATTGATTTAATATATTTTTTAACTTAAAAAAATCATTTTACTTTTCGTCTTTATATTTTAAAAAGAAAGTTATAAAAGAATTATCCAAACATCCTTTTAAAATAGTTTAGGAAATGAAATGAAATTCCTTAGGAAAATGTTGATGTATTGATGGTTGTTGACAGGATATGGTGTTTGCTGATTACGGATCGAGGTGGAAGTTGCTGAGGAAACTAAGCAACCTGCACATGCTTGGAGGAAAGGCTCTGGAGGAGTGGAGCAAGGTTCGAGAGGAAGAGATGGGGCAGATGCTTGGTACCATGTACGAGTGTAGCAAGAGGGGTGAAGCTGTCGTGGTCCCTGAAATCTTGACCTACTCTATGGCCAACATGATAGGCCAAGTTATACTCAGTCGTCGAGTCTTCGAGACCAAGGGTTCCGAGTCCAACCAGTTCAAGGACATGGTGGTGGAGCTCATGACTGTTGCAGGCTACTTCAACATCGGTGATTTCATTCCCTTCTTGGCCAAGTTGGACTTGCAAGGCATAGAGCGTGGGATGAAGCAGTTGCACAAGAAGTTTGATGTCTTATTGACAAACATGATTCAAGACCATCTCGCTTCTAAGCACAAGAGGAAGGATAAGCCTGATTTCTTGGACATGGTCATGGCTCATTATGCTCAAGAAGACCAACCTCAGGAACACAAACTCTCACTTGTCCACATCAAGGCTTTGCTTTTGGTAACCATCACTCTCTCTCTCTCAACACCCTAATAATTCAAATCTATCTTCATAAATTAAAGACTAAGAGTGCATTAGAAAGAACTATTAGTTCTCCTTTTAGTTATAACTTTCCAAAAATAAAGCACTTCCCGTCTATTATATATATATATATATATATTGGATGGATTAGTCGTACGAATCATAATTGATGAGTAATTAATGCATCTGAAATTTTGTCTCATTACGTATAGTTTGTCGGTGTGAATAATTGATTGCAACTTCACTTTTTTAAAGAGGGAATTTATGTACAGTTTAAATTTTTTAATAAAAAAGAAATGGGTAACTGATACAAAATTGGAAAAAAGTTTGAAATCATGTGAATAGTAATTTATGAACAGAAGCTTCACGATATGTTGGTGTGAAACAGAACCTATTCACAGCAGGAACCGACACATCTTCAAGCATCATAGAGTGGTCCTTAGCAGAGATGGTGAAGAAGCCGAGCATCATGAAGAAGGCTCAGGAGGAAATGGACAAAGTGATAGGCAGGGAGCGTCGGCTGAAAGAATCTGACATCCCAAACCTTCCTTACTTCCAAGCCATATGCAAAGAGACCTACAGAAAGCACCCTTCAACCCCTCTGAACCTCCCTCGAATCTCCAACCAACCATGCCAAGTTAACGGCTTTTACATCCCCGAGAACACTCGCTTGAGCGTCAACATCTGGGCCATAGGGAGAGACCCCCAAGTGTGGGACAGCCCCTTGGAGTTTAGGCCAGAGAGGTTCTTGAGTGGGAAGAACACAAGGATCGAGCCACGTGGGAATGACTTCGAGCTCATACCCTTTGGCGCTGGGCGAAGGATCTGCGCCGGGACCAGAATGGGGATTGTGTTGGTGCAGTACATTTTGGGCACCTTGGTGCATTCCTTTGATTGGAAGCTGCCACACCAAGTGGGGGACTTGAACATGGACGAGTCCTTTGGCCTTGCCTTGCAGAAAAAGGTTCCTCTTGCTGCTTTGGTTACTCCTAGGTTGAACCCTGTTGCTTACATTCCTTAGCTTTCGTACGTTGCCTTCCAAACACCATTACATTTCTTATCCAATATAGCTACTGAATAAGTGTTTGTGTTGCACAACACTTAGTTTCTAATGTTGTGTTTCTACTATTTTCTGCTTTTCACTATTATTCTCCCTAAGCCTATATAATTATGTTTTATGTAATTCATGGAGACTTTGGTCTTTTTAATTAATTTTATTAGTTTAGAGTTGTTTTTCAGACATAACATTTATTTAACATTTATAGTAAAAAAACAATGAACAAAAATAAATAAAATTAAACATAATATAGGAGAATGAAAATAATCTTTATATTATTTTATATTTTATATAAAATAGAGAATTAAATATATATATATATATATATATATATATATAAAAGTATTATATTTATTCTAAATATAGTTAAATAAAAAAATAAATTAAAATGATTACAATATGATAATATGTCATAAAAACAAATAAACAGAATTGATGATAATTTAATTCTATTATAAAAACAAAATTACATAATTGATATTAATTTTTTTTAAAAACCTTTATCTATATTCTCTAAAAACATTTTAAAATCGTCTTGAAGATAGACACTCGGGATAAGGCTCATACACATAAGACGAGTTCAAAAGTAGTATCACATATTTTGAAGTACAACTTAACTATAATGAAATATTAGAAATAAATGACCAATTTTGAAAAATTCCTACTAATAAGTAGGTAGATTCAAATACAATAGACTTCGGCTTGCTACTATATATAAACCTTACTGTCATAACATGATTATTAATATTTTTATTATAATTATTATTGTTGTAATTATTATGATTATAATTTTTGTAATTAAAAATAATAATAACAATATTGACATTAATAATAATATTATTATTATTACAAATATTAATATTAATATTATAATAATACCAACATTAATAATAATTGTAATAATATTAACATTCATAATAATATCAACATTAATAATAACATTATCAATATTATTATTATTATTATTATTATAATTATTTTTAATATTAATAATCATAATATCAAAACTAATAATAATAATAATATTAATAATAATAATATTATTATTATTATTATTTACATTAATAATAATGATATAGACGTTAATAATAATTATAATATCAATAATAATAATATTAATATTATTATTGTTAATAATAATAACAATAATGTTAATAGTAATGATAATAATAATATATTAATAATATTATTAATAATAATATTGATAATTTTAATAATAATAATAATAATGTTAATAATATTAATAATAATAATAATGTAAACATTGGTATTAGATATGGATTTATATACTAATTAAATTTGTATATAATACCTTTAGATGCAAATTAATATGTACAAATCAATATATAATATTGATTTTTCATAAGGATGTAAATCAATATGTAATGCTGATTTTATGTATGGATAAAAATTCTTTTAAAAGATATGGTTGTAAGATTTATAGAATGAAGCTAAGATCAATTATGTTATTTTGTCTTTATGATAAAATCAGAGTACAATATTTTTATTTCTTTTCTCTCTCTTTAGATATATACCTAGAATGGGTATACTTCTTGTATATATTCAGCTATTTACTTTTGTTCTTAATAGAAAAGCATAGATCATTTCTTCATTCTCTTGTATTTGTATTTTTTCATTGTTTATCATCTTTCCATTTCATAATATGGTATCCGAGCACTGATTCAGAGCTCTGGTTGTTATATTTACTCATGGCTGAAATTGTTGATCTCTCACGAGACTCCTTGTCATCCTTGAATATAATTTGTTCTCTCGGTACACAAGAGAAACAAATTTTTGGTGATCAGTCCAAGACAATGACTAATACTAGTAGAAGATGATTGATATACTTCTAAAGTCTACAGTCATTGTGGAAAGACAGGACATATGATTGATACATGTTATAGAAAACATATGATTTTCCACCTCAGTTTAAGTTTTAAAAATCAAAAAGTAGATTACAATAATAATCAGTAGAATTATAAAGGTTTAAAGTTAAAAGTATATTCTCAACAAATTGGTTTTACTCTTGAGCAATATCAAACATTGTTAGCCCTTTTACAACCGTCTAAATCTAGTGAACATGCTTCTAATTAAATCGCTATTATTCCTTCCAACATGACAACATACATTGATAACAAATTTCTTTCCTCTTTTAGTTCTTGAATTCTTAATAGTGGTATTATTGACTACATTTGTTCACCCTTTATTCATTTCATTTCATATTATCAAATTAATCCTATCAGTGTCAAATTATCTAATAGAAATCAAGTCATTCCCAATTATTCTGGAAGTGTTTTTTTCAATCAAAATCACGTCATAGATAGTGTTGTATATTCCTAATTTCGCTTTTAATCTTTTTCCAGTAGCAAAATTGGTTGATAATTTATCTTCTGTGATTACGTTTGGCTCTAGTGGATGTCACACTGAGAACAATAACTCTTTGAAAATAATTGATTCAACTGAGATGCAAGATAGACTTTATATACTCAGGGTCCCTTTTTATCAAAAACTTCAAATCAAACTTATCAAATCTTCACATATCACCAATAATGTCAATTTTACTACTAGTGATCTAGAAAGCTTTTAGCATTTCGATTAGGGCATGCTTCAAACAAATCCATTGATGTTATCAAAAATACATTTCCTTTTGTTAAATATAACAAATCTTTTTGTTTGTGATGTTTGTCATTTTGCAAAGCTAAAAAGACTTCTCTTTCCTCTTAGTGCATCTAAATCTAAAAAATGTTTTGATTTGATGCATGTTGATCTCTGGGACCATACTCAATATCATCAATTCAGGGTCATAAATATTTCTTGACCATAGTTGATGATTATTCAAGGTACACGTGGATTTTTCCTTTAAAACAAAAATCTTAAGTTGTTAAGACTTTGGAAAATTTTGTTCTTTTTATTCAAACACAAATTGAAACCGCAATAAAAATAATAAAAGGTGATAATGTGACTGAATTTTTCATGATTAATTTTTTTATCAACAAAGGAATAATACATCAAACTTCATGTGTCAATACTCCACAACAAAATAGTATTGTTTAAAGGAAACATGGTCATTTATTAAATGTAGCAAGAACTCTCATGATACAATCTTATTTACCCAATATTTATTGGTCATATTTTGTGATACATGTTGGGCATATTATAAACATGCTTCCAACACCTGTTTAAAATTATTTTTCTCCTCATGAAATACTTTACAAAACTGCACCAAATTTTAATCAATTAAAGGTGTCTGGATCGTTATGTTATGCAAGCACTTTGTCAACAAATAGAAGTAAATTTGATCCAAAGGCATCGAAATGTATTTTTATTGGATTTAACAGGGGAACAAAAGGATATACTGTTTTGAATATTCAATCAAGAAAAATTTGTGTCTAGGGATGTTGTCTTCTATGAACATGTTTTTCCATATCAAAAGGTTTAGGATACTAGAAACGAAATTTATAGTCCAAGCATTCACGATCAAATTCCTTTTACAGAAGATCAACCATTTTTTGAGTCAACAATTACAAGTCATTTTTCTACCCTGTGATTATGTTAAAATAACAGCAATAATGACCATGAATCAGAAAATCAACGTGTTTTGAGTTAGTCATCACAAGTCATTTTTGCACCGTGTGATAATGTTGATAATGACCATGAATCAGACATTCAGGCTCTAGAAAAAGTTTGTTCCCATAGAGACCAAAACCTCAATGAAAATCATGAAATAACACAGTCAATTTGAATGAGTACCAGAGCAAAAAGTCCACTTGAGTATCTAAAGGATTATCATTGTAATCTGAATGTTTCCAATACATCTTCTAGAGTTAAATATCCTTTGGATTTTGTTTTATCTTATAATAAATTATCACCTTGTAAATATTTTGTTATGTCTCTTTCTTCATATGATGAGTCAAACACTTATTCTAAAGCTATGAAACATGACTGTTGGAGAAATCTGTACAATGTGAGATATATGCTTTGGAGTCAAATCAAACATGAGAGGTTGCTCTTCTGTCCAAGAACAAAATTGTCATGGGTTGTAAATGGGTATTCAAAACAAAATATAAGGATGATGGGATTGTTGAAAGGTATAAAGTAAGGCTAGTGGTGAAGGGATACACACAAACAATGATTGGAAGGCTTATGTATCTCACTAATACTCGACCTGACATAATCTTTTCTGTTCAACAACTTCCTTAGTTTCTTAATAAGTCTACAATTGCTCATTATAATGCAGCAATTAGAATTCTTCCAGCACTTCTGTCTATCTAAAAGCCTTTTGTAATAGTGATTGGGGGACCTGCAATGATTCAAGGCAATCAGTGATTGGTTTTAGTGTGAATCTTGGGAATTCCCTTATATATTGAAAATCAAAAAAGCAATGAACAATATCAAAAAGTTCCTGTGAAGTTGAATACAGGGCAATGACCACTATTACATGTGAAATTCAATGCCTAGTTTATCTTCTTCAAGATTTCAAAGTCCCTTTTGAGAAATCATCTCTTTTATGTTGTGATAATGACTCAACAAGATACATTAAAGCAAATCTAGTGTTTCACGAGTGTACGAATCACATAGAAATGGTTTGTAACATTTTTAAAAAAGAAAATTGAAAGAGGGGGTTTAATCCATCTACTTCCCATGTCTACCATAGAGAAATTGGCTGACATTTATATCAAAGCCTTTAAATCTTTAATATTTCAAGAATATTTGTTTGTCTCGTGAATATTTGTTACCTAGCTTGCGGGGGATTTCAGAAGTTATGGATACGAGACTTATAATTATGTTATTTTGTTTTCATGACAAACTCAAATTGTCACCAATTCTATAATTTTGTCTTTATGACAAAATCAGAGTGTAATATTTTTATTTATTTTCTCTCTCTCTAGCTAGACCTAGAATGGGTAAACTTCTTATATATTCAACTTTTTACTTTTGTTCCAATAGAAAAATGAAGATAATATTTTCATTCTCATGTTTTTTTTATTTTTTTTTTCATATTTTCATTTCATCACATGGTTATACATTGCTAAAAGGAATCGCCTTGAAGAACAAAGTTTTTTAAGCAAGGTCCAGCTTCCTGCACACATTTAAGTGCGTTAGAGGCTTATCTCTTTTGGCAAACACTATCTTACCATGCAATTGATTCTTACACACTTTAAGCCTATATACATTTTTTTTTTGAGATGTGGACATAAATAATATCTCCTTTGAGTTAAGAGAGGAAAATTGAGATAGAGGAATATCACAAGCGTTATTTAGAGTTTGAATAAACATCTTTTGTGCACAATAGTTGCGAAAGAAGTTTGCCCGATTTGTTTCATATCTTAATCATTGAGGCAACCCCAAGAGATTAGGAACCCCACGAACTACACGCACATTATGTAGAAAATAACAAACCAGAAGAAGAAACTATAGTCCACCACAAGAAGAATAGAATGTGAACAAATGCAATCAGCCAAGTAAGATCACCATACACCCACCAAGATAAATGTAAACATGAAAGGGCTCAAGATAAAAAAAATCCTAATTTTCCATAGAGAATTACGATTATCATATTCCCCAACCTATCATTGACAATAATATTTAAATAAATTGAATAAATATAAATTTAATATCTACATTAAATAAATATATCAAATTTAAATCGTTCGTAAAAAAAATATAAAAAAATATTGTTTAAAATACTAAATATTATAATAGTTAATCATATTATTCTTAACTTCAAAAAGGTTATTGTTATTATTCCATTTTAATAACTTTAAAATATAGTTAACTTTTATTAAAGATTATGCGAATTAATCAGCTTGACCCCGTTATTGGTATAAGTTTATGCTGGATAGGCCTAAGCGACCTAACAAATTAGAATACTCAATCCGATTTATACTTCTTTAATTGAGTGGGAGAATACATTATCCAATCCACATTACCATTTCTAATTAATGTTTTATAAGGTAATTAGTTGCATAATATTGCTCTTGACGTCGTTGTAGATGAACAACATCTTCTTTCCGTCGACTAGTACATTTTGAAAAAAAATATTAATATTATTTAATTTATTTCTTTTTAATTTCATCTTCATTTCAACAATTTCATCTTCATTTCAACAATAAAACTATAATATATTGTGTTCCTTACCCACCATATTCCACACCAACAAAATAACTTTAGGTTTTTATTTACCTTAAAAAAAATCGCAAAACAATGTTGTAATCTATTATTAACTGGTGAAGGCATTACTTCAAAATTTGAATATTTACTTGAGATTAAACTGATTTCAATAAAATATTATTGTTTGAACTTTTTAATATTATAATACAATATATGAACCGATATTAATAAAAAAGGATAATACACATAAACTTATAAATTACAATTTAAATTCCACTTAAAATATCATAAATCATAACACATAACATATAATAAGTCGAAAGTAAATCTAATAAATTATATTTAAGTTCCAGAATAACAAATAAAATCTAATGGCAACAACAAGTCTTTTATTAAAAATATATATATATATATTTTAAATCAACTGGGTGAACTTTTCAAACTTATGATTTTAGTTCAATCAATTCTATCCCAATTCCACTGAAATCCAGTTTTCAAGAAAATTCGAACAGGACTCTAGACCGATTCAAGGGATTGAACTTGCCGAAACGGTCTAGTTCTTTGATAACTCTAGCAAAAAAAATATAATTTATACTCTATCATACATAAAACAGTTAAAGCTAGCGCAAGTTAATTTAAATATTTAAGTTTACATTAAAAGTTTATAATTTATTTTTCTGCAGAGCTTCAAATATATACTCATGAGAAACGAACTTATAAGCAGCTTTGGAAAGAATGAGACATCGAAATTCCCTAAATTAACAATGGCTCATGCAAACCATAATTTCCTCTGCATATTAAACATACATAGTATTTAAATGGTACTATCAACATACTGTGACATTCCTAATGCACACTTTCTTCCTCCCATCATTTATTTTCCCGCCAATAATTTGCCAACATATATGTTCTTACACAAATCTGAACGGCACTTCAGATAAGGTTGAGATCACTGAATGGTCTTCGCCTCTTTCTCAAGTAGGCTAGCTCTGGTCTCTTGTCGCCTATCCTGTGTGGGCCTTTTATATTCATTTAGTCCATTTACTGTTCGCCTACTCCACGTGGGGGTGAACCTGTGATTACACTCCGACACTCAAGTAAGTTTGAGGTATGTGTATTTTAGCTTAATAGTTATGTATCTTTGACCTTGTTTACCCTTGTATGTATAGAGTTCATCTTTGACTTAAAACTTAAGTTATGTCAGCTTTTTGTAGGCCTACTTGGCAGATGTTGCGTGTGCTTTGATTACCAAGTTATTCGTAGACCGCATACTTTTCGGTCTGAAGCTTCTAGGCATTTTCCTTTAATCCATGGGCTGGCAATCTTAGGGCGGCAAGAGGTCGCCCTAGGTCGGATAGTACACTTGCCCCACAAGCTTGAGCGATGGTACGAGCGAGAAGGTTCAAAGTTGTGACTTTTCGGATGTTCCGAATAGTGGGCGTGATTAATAGCACATCTTTTATCCTTCCCTTTTCTTCCCCCTCTCTTTATATATATATATATATATATATTATTTTTTTATTTTTGGGTGGGAAATTTTGCCTTGATATGACGTATCTTGTTGGGGGTGCGTGCCTTTTTTGATCTGACGGTAGGAAGTTGATTGTGCACTGTTCACCTTTTCCTTGGTAGAAGGTTTACTCTATAAATAGAGGTTGGGGCCACAGGTTGCTTTGCGTGTCATCCTTTTGTTCTCCGATATCCGACAACCCGAAAACATCGTAGTGGCTAGGTGTAGCGCGTTCATTCCGAGAGGTAAAGATGTCGTCCTTGTCTGGTTTCTCTAAGTCTGCTGGCAGTTCTTCTTCAAGCGTTAGGGCAATGTCAAGAGTGTCCGGAGATTCGCCTCTTATATCCGAGGAGGCGTCTGGTAATGATGGTATAGAGGCTTTCGAGCAGCCTACTGCCACTGGCATGCTCCCATCTGAGATTGTCGAGAGTAACTTGCTTCGTCGCCAAGGATATGAGTGGGCGAGTTCTCTGGTTATTGGTCGGTTTTCTAGGTATAGGTGGTCGTCTATGGTTTCCACCTATGCTGTAGCAGTACCCATGTTCACTTCAGGCAAACAAGTTCGGAGTTGTTTGCTGAACGCTGTACTCCCATAGATAATATGTGTCATGGCCGAGAAGGTCATAGTCATGACTTCTTTTATATTTATCCCTGCATGTTTATTGATTCCAACATTCGCCTTCCTTTTGACGAATTCACAATAGGTATTCTGGGCCCGCTAAATGTGGCACCCATGCAGTTGCATCCTAACTCTTGGGCGTCACTTCAGGCATTTCGACTTCTTGTCGAGATGTTTCATCTCCGCCCTTCTCCCCATGTGTTTCTTTCATATTATAGTACCCGCCCCTCCTATCCTGTCAAGTGGGTCTCATTGGTTAGCCAATCTCACAACGTTCTTTTCACTCCTTTTTCCTCGTCTTATAAATATTTTAAAGATTCTTTTTTCAAAATTGTCATAACTGTTGCTGGTAGGCATTATTTTTTTGATGGGGACACTCCCAAATTTCTTTTGTACTAAACCCGGGATCCTGTCTATTATCTTTCTTAGCCAAGGTCTCCTGTGACCGAGGACGACAAGAGGATGTTTGAAATAATGGACCAGCTCCCTCGGAAACTTAAAGTCCGCTCCATTCTTAAGCTTTATCTTTCTTCGCACCGCTGGGTGGATTTATATGGTATGTTTCATTTTTATTAATCCGTTGTGGTCTCAGTTTTTAACCCTGCTGAATTTATATATTGTATGGCAGGTGTAATGGCTCAATGAGGACCTGCCTACCTTGATCGCCTGAAGAAGATAAAGGAAGATTGCGTAGCCACCGAAAAGGTTGTCGGTAGGAGCACAGCTGAGACTCACGCCCCCTTTCCTGACCAAGCTCCTCCTCCTCCAGATTCTGAGAAGAGGAAACATAAGTCCAAGGACGAGAAGAAAGAGTCCTCCTCTCAGCCTTCCTCGAAGAGGTCTCGGCCGAGTGCTCCTTCGTCTAGCAAAGACTTGGCTGAGACCGATAAGGGCCTGGTGGAGTCGCTGTTTGGATCGAAACTTAGCTTCGCCAAAGGCTCCAGCGTTGCCCTTTCAAGTGCTGAGAAGAAGACCCTGAGTGGATGCTCAACTGTAGACTTGGTGAACACTTGTCTAGAGATGTATAATCGTTCCTTGGCTATAACCAAAGTCATCAGGGCCCATGTGTTGAAGGGCGGTGTAGCTGAGTTGGCGAAGATAAAAGAAGAGTTGTCGGCTTCCAATCAGTCTCTTAAGGAGAGTCGTGAGGCGAATACTGCCCTAGGTGAGGCCTTATGGACTACGAAATTGAACTTAAAGAAAATGGAACAAGAGAGGGATGCTCTGAGAGCCTATTCTGAAGGGGGGTGAAAAAATCAAACGAGAGGCTCTCGACCGATGTTTGAGAACTCGAGCAATCCCTTTCTTAAGCCACTTTAGTGCACGATGAAGTAGTGTCCGAGAAAGCGCAGCTGGAGATAGAGCTCAACGATCTAAAAGACTATGTGTTGAATTTGCATAAGGAGGCTTTTAGCCAAGCTATCATCCAGGTTGTGTTTCTTTATGGTTTACTAGAGCAAAACAACATGGATTCTGATAAGGATGTTTTCAATGGTTGCCTGGTACCCATCAAGGACATACCTACTGCTGCCAGGGATCCCACGCCCAAAGAGACTGACCGCCAGGGTGACGAAGGGGAGGAAGAAGAGGAGGAGGGTGATGGTGCTGCTGGGGAGGAATGACAGTAGACTTAATTTTCTCTTTGTTTTGTAAATCATTTTTTGTATAATTGTTGTAGGCAACTTTTTTGGATGTAATGGTTTCAGCCACCAATGCTCATGTACCTTTGTTTCGTCATGGCAATGAAATTCTGACTCACTCTTAATGTTATCTGTTATTGCAATTTTATTAGTAGTCGTGGTGCTGCTGAATCGGTGTTACGCGTTTTTTGCTCAAGGATTGTGGCCTTCAAAATATTTTACGAGTAGTTACTTGGTAATGTTTACCATGGAGTAAACTGCTCGGTGTTTAGGAGTTTCACCTTGGAGTGAAATGGCTCCGGATGCATATCAGTTACTTGGCAATGTTTACCATGGAGCGATCTGCTCGGATTTTAGGAGTTTCACCATGCATATCGGTTATACGAGGTGACCGTCACGTTGGAGTGACTATTAGGCACCTTTTAAGTCGTTCTGATCATTGTAGGAAGTAGAAATGATAACACAATATTAAGGTTCAAGATACTTTCGTATTACGATCAACAATTCAGGCCTCATTAAAACCTTACCAGTGAAAACCCTCCTTAGGGACAAAACACTAATGAAGGAAAGAGTACCCTCTTTACATTAAATTAGTTGAAATAAAATTTCAAGTGTGTTGCATTTCAGGTTCTTGGTACAGCTTGTCCGGATAAGCGTTCTAAGCAGTATGCACCTTTACTTGCTACTACGGCTGCATGGAAAGGACCCTCCCAGTTGGTCTTACCATCACTTTTTCTTGCCTCGTTGCGCATTCTCCATACTAGGTCTCCTGGGCGGAAGCTTCTCGGTTTTACTTTGGTGTTGTATCTTCTTTCTGCTCGGGTTTTGCTGGCCTGCTCTTTGATCTGAGCCTTGTCTCATAGCTCGTTGATTACATCTAAATTGGTTGCTAGGCTCTCATCATTAAGACTCATATGTTCTAATTGTCAACACACGGTCGGTTCCCCCACTTCAACAAGTATTATGACATCTGTCCCGTACACCATGTTGTATGGTGTTTCTCCGGTGGTGGACTGGGGCGTACATCGATATGCCCACAATACTTCTAGCAATTCCTCTGGCCACCTACCTTTAGCCATTCCTAGCCTTCTCTTCAGCTCGTTTTAAATGATCTTGTTGGCGGCTTCTGCTTGACCTTTTGTTTGGGGTTGTTCAACCGAACTGGTTACATGACGGATGCCCAGTTCTTCGTAGTAGGCTATCAGAGTGTGCTCTGTAAACTGTGTCCCATTGTCGGACACTATGGTGTGTGGAATGCCAAATCTGCAGAGATTGTTGCTAAGGGTTCGGCCTCAATCCATTTTGTGAAGTAATCGACTCCAACCAAAAGGAATTTGCACTGTCCTTTTCCTGGGGGGAACGGTCCAACAATATCCATTCCCCACATCGCAAATGGCCATGGCGGCATAATACTGTGCAGAGCTTCTGGTTTGGTATGGATGAGATTACTGAACTCTTGACACTTTTTACATTTTCTTGTGTATTCTATGTAGTCAGCTTGCATAGTCGGCCAATAGTATCCGACCCTTAGAATTCTGGAAAGGGTGTTTCTTGATCCTATATGGAGACCGCACATTCCCTGATGTAATTCTTTCAGTATGTACTGAGCTTGCTCGTTGGTGACACATTTCAGTAGTGGGCGAGCATATCCCCTTCTATACAGCTCGGAGCCCACTATTGTGAACCGACTACACTTCATTCGCATCAATCGTTCGTCTTCTTCTCCACACTGTCCTGTGGTGATGTATTGTCGTATGGGCTCAAACCATGCCTCCGTGCTCTGCGTCATGCAACAAACGGGTTCCTCCCTTCTTATACTTGGTGATTCTAAAAATTGTTGCACTATGGATCTATGTTGACTTCTCTTCTTGGCACTAGCCAACTTGGATAGCAGATCTGCTCGAGCATTTCGCTCTCTTTTGACATGTTCGACTTTGACTGTTGAGAAGGTTTTCATTAGTGATTTTACCTTGTGATAATACTTCAACAACAATGGATCTTTGACTTGAAATTCTCCTGTTATATGCCCTACTGTCAACTATGAATCAGTTCTGCAAATGACAGCTTTCGCCCCCATATCCTGGGCCAATTCCAATCCTGCTATTAGAGCCTCGTAGGCCTAGTTATTAGATGTTTTGAATCCGAATTGTAAGGATTGCTCAACCAAAAGCTCCCCTGGTCCTTCCAGCACAATGCCAACTCCTGCGCCCTTGTTGTTCGATGACCCGTTTACGGAAACGATCCATACCGGGTGCTCTTCATGAACCTCTAAAGGTTCCTATCCCATTTCGGCTACGAAATCTGCCAAGACTTGTGCCTTGATTGCACCTCTCAGCTGAATTCGAATGGCATATTTCGACAACTCCACAGACCATGTGATCATTCGGCCTACCAAATCAGGTTTTGACAATATTCGCGCTATTGGGTAATATGTTCTGACAATGATCTCGTGGTTCTGGAAGTAGGCACGCATTCTTCGAGCTGTAATTACCAGTGTGAGAGGTACTTTCTCGATCATTTGGTATCACGTCTCCGCCTCTTGCAATGTTCTGTTGACAAAATATACTGGTCGTTGTTCACCGTCCATCTCCTATATTAACACTGCGCTGATTGTTTCGGTCGAGACCGACAAGTAAATCAGGATGGGCTTATCTTGGTGAGGCTTCTGTATTACAGGTGGGGAGACTAAAAATGTTTTTAATTGCACAAAGGCCTCCTCACACTGCCCATCCCACTTGAAACGAGAGACTTTTCTCAGTAGACTTAAAATAGGTTTGATTTTCTCCGCCATCTTCGGCATAAACCGAGATAAGGCTACTACCCTTCCTACTAACCTTTGCACGTCCTTAACGTTTTTAAGGCTTTGCATTTCCACGACTGCCTGGCACTTATCGGGATTACCTTCAATCCCCCTGTTTATCAACATGAAGCCTAAGAATTTTCCTCCTTCGACCCCAAACACGCACTTTTTGGGGTTCAGCCTCATACCTACCGCCCTTAATGCCTTGAATACTTAATTCAATTCTTGGATGTGTCACCGATTTGACAACCATATTGTCCACGTACATCTCCACACTGTGGCCAATTAACTCTTTGAACACCTTGTCCATCAATCTTTGGTATGTAGCGCCTGCATTTTTAGTCCAAAAGGCATAGCTTTGTACACATAGTTGGCATCATCGGTCATAAAGGCAATTTTAACTATGTCTGACGAATGCATACTGATCTGGTTGTATCCCGAAAAAGCATATAGGAAACTCATGTACTTGTGTCCTGTTGCTCCATCAACTAGGCGATCGACGTTAGGCAAAGGGTACGAGTCTTTTAGGCACGCCTTGTTGAGGTCAGTGTAATCAGTACACATCCTCCATTTGCCATTTGGTTTCTTGACTAGCACCACATTAGCCAACCATGTGGTGTAGTGAGCTTCCTCTATGAATCCGGCCTGTAACAATTTATCAGCCTCCGCTCGGGATGCTATTCTTTTTTCTTCCCCCAACTTCCTCTTCTTTTGTGCAACTAGTCTGGCATCCTTGAATGTGGATAACTTATGTGTAATAATGGTCGGATCTACTCCTAGTATGTCTGTGGCAGTCCATGCAAAAACACTTGCATTTTCCTGAAGGGTGTTGTTGAGTTGGGCGGCATCCTCTTTTGATAGAGATGTGCCAATCCGGGTGATTTTGTTGTTTCCTATCAAGGGTACATACTGGACATCCTCTTTGGGTTCCACCCTCACCTCCTCTATTCTTGGATCTAACTCAGTAACCGCCACCACCTGGTCTCTTTTAGGAATCCTCCCCTCTGGGCTACTAACTTCTTGACTTTGGGATTCAACTCGTAGGCTTGCGGCGTAGCATTCCCGAGTGGTCTTCTGATCCACATGCACCGTAATGATGTCACCCATAGGCGAAGGGAACTTCATAGCCAAATAAGGGGTTGATACTATCGCCCCCAGCAAATTCAATTATGGCCTTCCGAGAAGCACGTTATATGAAGTGTTGGCATCTATTAATAGGTATCGTATTTTTATAGTTTTTAAACTTGATTCCCCCTCTTCTCCACCAAACTTGGTATACAAGTCTATATACCCCCTGGTGTCCACCCGTTCTCCTGAGAACCCAACTACCTGATCATCATATGGTTGTACCTCACTATCCGGGATGCACAACTTCTTAAATGTACTCCAATATAGTACATCAACTGAGCTTCCCTGATCTATTAAAGTTTTCATCACCGAGAAGTTTTCAATTTGCACAGTGATCACCATTGGATTATCCTGACATGGGTCAACTCCTTTGAAATCTGCATTAGTGAACGTAATTGGTGGCATCCTTCGTCGAATGGGCATTGACACCACATTCACTGCTTGAACGACCCTTAAGTGCTTGATGCCGACGACCCTCTATCGACAAATCCCCCTGCTATGGTGTTGATTACCCCCTGATACCTGTGTTGTGACCTACAGGTTGGGAAGGTGTACGCTGGGGAGTTTTAGCTCTTTTCCCTGACCTTGGTCTAGGTTCACCTCGTGGCTCCCTTCTCCGTTCTAGGGTCCGTTGTCTTTTCAATACTCCGGGTTGTCCGTGTACAAACTGTCTTAAGTGTCCTGTCTGTATCAACTCCTCAATCTTGTCCTTCAGCGCCACACACTCTTCGGTGGTGTGCCCATAATTCTGATGAAAACGACAGTGTTTTGTGGTGTCAGCATTCTTGGGAGTTGCCGCTCTTCTCGGGATAGGCAGGATGTCCGCACTAAGAGCTTCTTCTAATATTCATCCTCGGTTAGCGTTAAGGGCGTATACGTTGTGAACTTGGACGGCCTGATCTCTTTTGACCGTGATAATGGCGGGGGGAAGGAGGGCTTTTCTCTTGTCCTGGCCCTATCTTGCTGATGTGGAATGACCTAGTGCTCTGTCTTTGTGGATCCTCCAAAGTCCCTTAGCTCTTCTAAACTCATAAACTTGGTTGCTCGCACTCTCATTTCGTTCATATCAAGAGTAGGTTTCTTACACAGGCTATCAGCGAAGGGTCCCGGTCGCAATGTCGTGACCATGTGATGGAGTGCGACTTCTGAGTTAAGGTTTCGTATTTGTAGGGCGACCTGGTTGAACCGGTCCATAAACGTCCGAAGGGACTCACTCCTCCCCTGTCTGATATTGACAAGGGCTATGGAGGTTAAATAATGAGGTCTGCTGGTGGCAAACTGCGTGGTAAACAGGCTGACAAGGGTTTGAAAGAGTCAATAGAGTATGGGGGGAGCTTGGTGAACCAACTTAATGCCATCCCCTTCAGGTTATTGGGGAAAACCCTGCACATAATGGCTTCGTTGGTAGTAAACAATTCGATATCAGTGGTGTATACATCAATGTGTTCGTCGGGGTCTGTGGAACCGTCATATCGGTCAATGGACAGTCCTCTCCATTTGGGTGGTAACTCTACATTTACAATCCCATCCACAAAGGGGTGGTGCCTCTCGTGCAAGCTAGAGGTTTCACTCATTTGAAACGACACCTCATCCTCCCTTTCCAAATTCGTGGTGTTTGCCTTCGACCGTCCTGAAATGGTAATCACTTTAGTTTTTTCCACCTTGTCACCAGTAGCCTCTTCTTCATCTCCTCATTTTCTTGCTTCAAAGCGAACAAGTCTTGCTCATTCTGCTACCTCAGCGCGCGAAGATCATCTTCGTTCTTTTGTTTAATTGCCCGCATTTCCTCTTCGCCCCGCTGTTTGATGTCTGCCATTTCTCGCTGCAAGGAAAGCAGTAACACCATCGGGTCTGTTCCTGCCATTGCTCGCTCCTGCCTGTTCTCGCCTACTTGACTTTGGGTGGATACCATACAAATCCCTCGTACTCTCTTCGGGCCCCACGTTGGGTGCCAAATGTTCTTACACAAATTTGAGGGGCACTTCAGATAAGGTTGAGATCACCGAATGGTCTCTACCTCTTTCTCAAGTAGACTAGCTCCAGTCTCTTGTCGCCTATCCTGTGTGGGCCTTTTATATTCACTTAGTTTGTTTACTGTTCGCCTACTCCACGTGGGGGTGAACCTGCAATTACAGTCCGACGCTCAAGTAAGTTTACGGTTATCAAAGGTATGTGTATTTTAGCTTAATAGTTACGTACCTTTGACCTTGCTTACCCTTGTATTTATAGAGTTCATCTTTGACTTAAAACTTACGTTATGTCAGCTTTTTGCAAGCCTACTTGGTAGAGGCTGCGTGTGCTTTGATTACCAAGTTATTCGTAGGCTGCATACTTTTTGGTCTGAGGCTTCTAGGCGATTTCCTTTAATCCATGGGCTGGCAATCTTAGGGCGGCAAAAGGTTGCCCTAGGCCGGATAGTACAATACCCAATCATTCTCAATTACAAACTATATTTTAGATTATCTAATATAAATATAATTTCAAATTACTTAAGTTAAAATATAATTTTTGGATGATTAATATAGATTACTGGACTAGTTAATATAAAAATATATAATTTTGAATTATGTGATCTAACACTTGTAAAAATTATAAATTATATAATTCAGAATATAATTTTAAATTATTTAAAATATAGTTTCAAGAATCTAAAATATGGTTTCAAAACTATAATTTTAAATTATATAATACATAATATAATTTTAGATTATATAATATAAAATATAGTTTTGAGAATTTAAACTATGATTTTAAAATTACACAATTTAAAATATAATTCCAAACTATATAAATGAAATATAATTTTAAATTATATAATTTAAAATATCATTTTTTATTACGGAATTTAAAATATAATTTCGAATTATAATCTGAAATATTTTAGATTATTTAATTTAAAATTATATTTTAAATTATGAGTAATCTAGAATTCAAAATAAAACTTTTAAATCATGTAATTAAATGTAAAATAGTTTGTGTAATGCACAAAAGCTTCAATGAAATAAAAATAGCTATAGATTAACTAATCTAGAACATAATTTCGAAAAAGTTGTTCCAAATTACCTTATTCATAAACTAGTATTAAAACAATGATTGCAAGTTTTTGGAAATAATAAATCCATGATATTCTTGAATAGACTGTTTCAAAATTATCAATCAACTCCTTAATTTTGTATAACGAGCCTTTTTACAAGCACTTTTCTCCACGAGTGGACAAACCGTATAAAGTAATGTTTAATATATTAACTAATATGGCACAGAATAACTAATGAACAAATTGATCATAGTTTCTTATTAGCTAGTTGTATAACAGTGCCTTAATAAGATTGATTTTAAATTTATTGTTTAGAGGAGTGAGCATTGAAATACCACTGTTAGTTGCTTCAATCACAGTCCCTAGTCTTCTCCTTTCCCCACCTCTCACTCTTCTCCTTGTCAATAATATATGCTTATTGTTTGCCTTAATTTCCTTTTCGATGAAATATGAGATGTTTCAGCATGTCCTACCAAGAAGGGACCATCAACGAGAGTGGTATCAAACTTAGGAATTGAAACGATTCAATGTATGTGGGTCATTCATCATTAGCATAATAACGACATTGTAATTAAGACAACGTCTAAGACACCGATTGTTTTTTATTTGAATCAATGAACGGTAAACAGTAACATCCCAAAGAAACAAGTATTCCATCGTTACATAGTCACAACTAGCTCAAACAGAAGACACCATTTCTTTCGGGGCTTACATAACGATCGTATAGCATCGAAAATTTGCACATTGTCTTGCCTTCATTGTAGTATTTTGCTGGCAATGGGAAAGGTTGGAGTTACGTCAACAGGTACCTGGGTACACAATACAATATATACCGGATTAGTTTCTGTATGCACAAGCAGACCATAAGGCAAAATTAGGAGTCTCTAATAAAATAATAATAAGATTTTAATAATACGATCAAGACGATTCAGCATAGTGTTTGTCGATGCATATGATGAATTTAGGGTGTTTAGATCATAACGCAGCTGTTCAATTTATATGGGAGAGAACATAATTACAAAATACTCAGTTATCGTATTTTGAGCAAATAATGTAACTCAATCTAATTCATCCTAATATTATCAATTTATTCTAATATCATTAGTTACAATACCTATAGGATTCTAGAAGATTATCACACTCCCCCTCCAATAGTTAATTCGAGGACCTTTCACTGACTTAGTCAAAATGACAATCAATTTTAATATATATGAGGCCATATAACCAGGATGAGCTACAACATCCTCAAGTTTTTTTGGAACGGAAATAAAAGAAATAAATGAAAGACAAGTATAAAAAGGTTGAGATAATCTATGGTAGCTTAAAATAGTATAATGTAGAGAGACTACAAATAGAACGTATATGTTTACGAACAACAATGGGAAGATCAAGTAATTATCAGAGCCGGAGGTGGCGGAAGAGCTAGCACTAGAAGAGAATCACAGGGGGATGATGAGAAGTCTGACAACGATTATAAACCTGAATAGGTGGTGGAGGAGGAGAGTCTATAAGTACATTAGACATAATAGGAGGATCAAAGACAACCAGAATATGTACTTCTTGATCAGATGGAGACATAGGTAGAGAAGATAAAGACTTAATGAAGGTGACATTTGCAGAAATAAAATAGCGACTAAGAGAACGTAAGAAACATTTATATCCTTTGAGACTTAGTGAACCATAAATTGAATTTTATTATGTAAAACTGAAGATAACACACTATTAATTGGATAACATGCACTAAGAGCATCACTCCAAAACTGTTGAGGAACCTCACCATGAATTAATAGAGTGCGGGTAGTTTTAACAAGATATCTATTCTTGTGCTCAACCATCCCATTTTTTGAGGTGTATACGCACATGAGGTTTCGTGAACAATGCCATGAGATTTCATAAAGGTGAAAAAAGAATTTAGATGATACTCATGAGTATTATTACAGTGAAAGGTTTGAATTGAAACTCTAAATTGATCTTTAATTTCGTTAAAAAAAGATTCAAATATGGAAAACAACTCAGAACGATTTTTCATTAAAAATAACCAAGTACATCTTGAATAATAATTAATAATAGTAATAAAACATTATTTCCTAGAAATGCAAGAAATAAAATGTAGTTGCTTGATCTAGCGTTGAAGTTGAATATAAGGTAATGATGTCTTTACTTGTGAACTCGTATGGGTGAAACAAGTTCTCAAGAATTAAAATTCTCTGAGATCCAACAAATGAAGATGTATTGTGATAACCAAGTTATTCTCCACACTCTTTCCAATCCAGTATTCCATGAAAGGACTAAACACAAAACTTGATTGCTATTTTATTCGGGAAAAGTTGTTATCCAAGAATATATGTACTGAGTTTATTGGATCCATTGATCAACTTACAAATAAGTTAACAACATCCTTAAGTGAACCTCGAATTGAATTTATTTGTTTCAAATTCGGTACATACAACTTGTATGCTCCAGTTTGAGGGGAGTGTAAGAGCAGTATTAAATATAGGTAAATATAGGTAGTAAGTAGTTGTATTGGAAAACTGGTATACAAATTGTTTACTTATTAGCATAATTATTGTACCTTTCGGTGTTCATGATGTAATTTTCTTTAATAAATAACAAAGATCAACTAAGATATAATTAATCTCTTAAGTTTTTTTATCATATTTTCAGTCTTAAGTAAAACAATATCTTTAGTGAAAGAAATGATACGATCAAGAGACTATGCAAGTTCACAAATGCGCAATAAACTAAATGGAGCGTTTGGGACAAAAGGACAACATGAATAGGAAGAGAAGGAAGAGGATGCATGATACCAGAGGGGATTGTTAGAGAACCATTTGACATGGTGATAGAAAGTAAAGAGAGAAGAAAGAAAAGATTTATTACAAGTGATAATATTAATGGCTCGAGAATCAAGGACCCAAGGGTTAAACAAAGGAATTACCGGTGTTCAACAATAGTACTGGAGCCTAAAGTCTGGTGATCTTCATACCATTTCAAGATGTTATCACAAGAAGGCGATGAGACTAGATTTGAAGGCAACAAAAACGTAAAAGTTGAAGGAAGGGCATAACTTTCAATGACCTGGGAATGTGAGGAGGTAAAGCAACCAAAGTCCAACATTTATCAATTGTATCCTAGCTTTTGACAATGTTCACACCAAGGACGTTCTTTTTTAAAGCCTAATTCAATCCTATAAAACTTGCTTACAAGATAAGGTTTCCACCCACTTGTATCTTATAATTTGACTTTATCTCTAGTTAATATGGATTCTTCATCAACAAGATTAAATTAAAAATAAAGAAATAAACAATTATAAAAGATTGGTTCAAACTAGTTTTTCTGTACCAATTATTGACCAGATCTTGTTGATTTTGAGAGGCCAGAATTTTTTAAGTTAACAGGTCAATCACCAGACTGGTTCCCAATTGAACTAGGTGGTCTGCTCTGGTTTTAAAAACAGGGCAACTAACATAGTACTTGGTCGATTTATACCTGAATATTCTCCAACTTTTTTAGAGCAACTTTCAGTGGTTCAGTCAGCACACAGTATTTCTCGAGAAGTAAGCCAGCAGCCTCTTTATCACCTTTGGCTTGTAGGGTGAGTATCTCCCTGCTCAAGCTTTCCACTGCTCCTTCAATCTTGAGGAACAAAAACTTAGTTAATATCACCCATCTCTAGGCCAAACAAACTCAAGACGGAGGGGACCAAGATAGAAACACTAATTTTAAGCCATAATACCTTTGTAAAATCAACAGAAAGTGTGCCTTTAGAATTCCAGACAAAGGCTCCTTTCTCATATAACCAATTGAACTGCAATGCTTGTCCTTTTCTGACAATATGCAGTAGGTTAAGATGTTAAATTACATGACAATAATAAAACAAGATGAAACTAGAATGTAAAGCTAGCAGCGTACCCATGGGCTTCCTCTAAACCAAAACGTACGGAGCGGATGCATCCAGCAAGAAAAGAAACATACATTGACTTCAATAAACTTTCAGAAAGCAAATCCTGGTAAAATCATAGAAAAAATCGATGACATTAGCATCTGCTGTAAGCTCAAAAACAAAGCTGTCTACCAAAATCTAAGAAACCAAACACAACAAAACACTGCAACAACTTAGCTACCACGTGATGAAGACAGACATATAAACCTTAATATTTCTACAAAAGGTGTAAAGCATAGATAATGTGCGATCTTAACTAAATATATTAATTATACAGTTGCTTAACAGTTGTGTATATTATTGTCACTTGAAGAAAATTCGGTTGTCCTACCAAGCCCCAACATGGAAGTTTGCTGAAAGAAAGAGAAGTCTTATATTTGTGCTCTATAAGTTTGCATACAGTCATCTAGCTTAAGAATATAATGTAAGACATATTGTCTAACAGGGATTTTTCAGGGGGTTTGTTTCATAAAAATTCAGAGATAGAGTGCATAGTCAAGCTTACGGTTTCCCTTTTTGTTCCCGTTCCTTTTACAGGCTTTCTTATATTTAGGACAACTCCTGATTTTCCTGTAATGTATTTATTTTCCCTCAATAAATTCTTGTTTCATCCTGTGAGCAAATAAAACATTATAATAACTAACCTGTGAGATTAAAAACCTCAATGCCCAGAGGCCAACTATATCAGCTTTTGCTTCTTCCAGAGCTGAGTAAAATTCTTGTAATTCCTGCATCAAAAGGAAAAATATTGCAGTAATCATATATACAAATAGAGATAGGTGCAATAAAGTATACACAGAACTAAAGTATAGACAGATAGGTGCAATAATTGCCAAATCATCTTTTAGAAGCTGCTAGAGCTCTTCTTCTATAGATGTTCTCAATCTATTGGGGACAAATTGTGTTAATTGCCACATATCTCGTTAACAAATTATCCACTTGTATCTTAAATGGTATAAGTCTTATTGAGTCTCCATTGTTTTTTGTTCCCTCTTCTTCCCAAAAATCAAGTCTATTTAGTCAAGTATTTGGTTTGTTGTTTGATAGAAAACGGTATCTGAATAATACTGTATTCTAGTAAAAAAACCAATGACAAAAGCCACTCAAGCAAAACCAAAGCAAATGCTTCTCAGAGAAGATCTTTCTCTGTCCTCCAAAATTACAATATTCCTAACTACCCCTTATTCTCACTCCTCCGCTCCTAATACCCGTCCCTCAACTCACTTGCCAGCTCAGCTCCTCTAACTAACTCTCCCCTACTTATCCACATTTACCCCTACGAGTATACGCTCTCTATATCTTGGGCCTTTGCTGCATTGGGCTCTCCATGGGCTCTATTGAAGGTATTCTATCAGTGCCTCCGTCAGGAAGAACAGTCTTGTCCTCAAGGCTGAGTTGAGGGAATTGATTGCATAAGTGAGTCTCATTTTCCCATGTGGCATCTTCAGCAGTACCTCCTTTCCATTGTACTAGAAGTTGTTTCTCAATGTGTGCCCCCTTCACCCAATCCCTCCTTGCCAATACTTTCTCTGGAAGGATAACTTCCTCATCTGTTGCTTCTAACTCCTTAGGGAGTTCCATGTTAGCTTCTTGACTCGCTATTGCTTGCTTGAGTTGGGATATATGGAATACTGGGTGAATCCGCGAAGAGGGTGGTAATTGCAACTTATAAGTAATCGTTCCTAGTTTCTCCACGATTTTGTAGGGTCCGTAGTACCTAGGGGCCAACTTCTAGTGAATCCTACGAACCATTGATTGTTGCCGATGAGGTCTCAACTTCAAATACACCCAATCACCAATGTCAAACTCCTTCATTATTCTTTTCTTGTCAGCATATCTTTTCATCTGTTCCTAAGCTTGGGAGAGGTTATATTTGAGTTGTTATAGGGCCTCATCCCGATCCTCTAGTTCTCGCGCTACAGCTTCCACCTTGGTTTTCCCCTCAAGAATTGGATCATTATAGGAGGTTTTCGATCATATACTGCTTCAAATGGAGTAGTGCCTGTAGAAACATGAAATTTAGTGTTGTACCACAATTCGGCCCAAGCTAACCATTCTGACCAATTTCTTGGTTGTTTCGTAGCAAAACATCTCAAATAGGTTTCCAAGCACCTATTGACTACCTCTGTTTGGCCATCAGTCTCAGGGTGATATGAAGAGGACACCTTAAAAAGCTCCTGTCAAAAAATACTCACAAAAAGGGGGTCTTTATCACTCAAAGTCGAATGTGGCATCCCATGCAACCTCACTATCTCCTTAGCAAAGATAGTTGCCACTTTCTTCGCCATATAAGGATGCTTTAATAGAATAAAATGAGCATATTTAGATAGGCGATCCACTATCACCAATATAGTGTCAAACCCCTTAGATTTGGAAGACCTGAAATGAAATCCATGGAAATGTCCTCCCAGATTTGATCCGGTATGGACAACGGTTGCAACAACCCCAAGGGAGACGATGCTGAATATTTTTGCCTCTGACATACATCACACTCCTGCACAAATTTCTGGATTGTCTTCTTCATTCCAACCCAATATAGATTAGCTGCCACTCTTCTGTAAGTTCTCAGAATCCCTGAGTGGCCTCCTCTATGTGACTAGTGAAACTCCTCAAGAAGAAGAGGAATGAGATCAGAGGAGGAGGAAATAACCACTCGGTTTTTGTACAACAAGGCTTTCTGATGTATGTAAAGCCCTGGCCTCGATAGTGGGTCTTTTGTCATGTCTTCTAGGACTGTCTTCAACATAGGATCCTCCCACACCTCCTTCTGAATTTCTTTTTTGTTGTTCCCACACCGGAGATGAGACTAATATCTTGTGCTCTCCTTCTTCAAATATGCGTGATAAGGAGTCAGCAACCTTGTTATCGGGTCCTGGTTTATAAATAACCTCAAACTGATATCCAACACTGTTGATCACAGCTTGCTACCCTCTGTCGCAACAAATTCTTTAGACTCTTCTGGTCCGTGAAAACAGTGAAGCTTCTACCAATGAGATAATGTCTCCAATGTTGCACCGATAACACCAGAGCCATCAACTCTTTTTCATACACAGATTTAGAAAGATTAGTAGTAGATAACGCCTTGCTAAAATAGGCAATCGACCTTCGATTTTGCATCAGTACCGTGCCAATTCCTCTACCAGATGCATCACACTCAATCTGAAACAGTTGAGTGAAATCTGGTAGTGTTAACAAGGGAGCAAATGTGAGTGTTTTTTTTAATTCTTTGAAAGCAGCTGCTGCTTGGGTCCCAAATGAAATCCCTCCTTCTTAGTAAGTTCAGTCAATGGTTTAGCCATCTTCCAATAATCTTTAATGAATTTTCTGTAGTACCCTGTGAGTCCTAGGAAATCCCTCACACCCTTCACATTACGCGGTACTGGCCATTCAACCACGTTCATCACCTTAGCTAGGTCTACCGTGACTCCCAAACCCGATATGATATGGCCAATTAGTCCACTTGCTACTGGCCAAAACTGCACTTCTTTTAATTGGCTATAAATTGTTGTTGACTCAACACCCGGAGAACTTATTGCAAGTGTCGTAAGTGTGTTTCCCAATCTCTACTATAAACAAGAATGTCATAGAAGAACACTAAAACAAACTTTCTTAGGTAGGATTTGAAAATTTGATATATTGTTGCTTGAAAGGTGGTTGGGGCATTCATCAACCCAAAAGGCATCACCAAGTATTCATAATGTCCCTCATGAGTCCTAAAAGCAGTTTTGTAGATGCCTTCTTCCTTGACCCTGATCTAATGGTAACCAGATTTGAGGTTCAATTTTGAGAAATAGGAGGCCCCTTTCAACTCATCCTGCAGCTCATCACAACTGGTATTGGGTATTTGTCTGGAATGGTAGCCCTATTGAGAGCCTGACAGTCCACACACATTCTCCAAGAAAAGTCTTTCTTCTTAACCAGAATAACCGGGCTAGAGAAGGAACTTGAACTATGTCTGATAATTCCCTGTTGTAGCAATTCTCCCACCTGCCTTTCAATTTCATTCTTATGCAAATGAGGGTACTTATAGGGACGTATATTGATCGAACCCACCCCAGGTTCTAAAATAATAGAGTGTTCCACCTTTCTTTTTAGGGGTAGCCCAACAATATCCTTGAAAACTTCTGGGATCAAGTTTAGCAGCACTACCAATTCCTTGCTCTATTCCTCAGTCAAGTGTGACTCTCCTCCTTACATTTTCCTTCGTTATTTTTTCCATGCCCCTCATCCTCTTCCATTCCTTGCCGCAAGAGACTGTTGAATAAAGAATGAGTAATACTGGAGAATTTATTCCTCTGGATTATTCCAAGCTCACAATTTAATCCCCGGAGGTGCTTCGGTTCACCATGATATATGAAATCCATGGTCATCTCTTCCCAATCCATCACCACCTTCCCCAATCCTTTCAACCATGCCACTCCCAATATCAAATCCAACCCGCCCAATTCCAACACATAGACATCCACAACAAATTTAGAATTTGCCAACTACACTGTGAGGTTTGAGCATTTCCCATGAGTCAACACCCAATGGCCATCTCCCAATCGGATTCCTAACTCCTGAATGGGTGTTACACAAAGGTCCAGTGCAGCCGCTACTTGGGGGGAAATAAAGTTGTGGGAGGCCCCACTATCGACCAATATCAGTACATTAACTCCCTTTAGTCTCCCCTCCATCCTCATAATCTTCGATCCTGCCAACAAGTCTTGATTGAGTCCTCCTATTCCCACCGCATTACACTTCAATGACTCAGTTATATTTTTCATTTCAACGCCAATGGGCTCTACTTCCTTTTCTTCAATAACTTCATCCTACCCCAACACAAGAAATCGCAGTTGTCTTTCGGAGCATTGGTGCATGGGATGAAACTTCTCACCACACCTAAAACAGAACCCCTTCGCCTTCCTCTCCATAAGCTCTTGATAGGACAAGTGTACCACCCGATATTGGATCACCTACCTCACACTCAAGATTTCTAGTTCTTGGCGTGAAAGAGTGTATTGGAGATCTCACATTGACTTAAGATATTACCCAATTATAGTATGTAAGTGAGTGCAAACATCATCTTATAAGTCTATTTTGTGGGGTTGAATTAAGTTTAAAATCCACTTTCTAAGATAATTTATAAGTATTTACCTTTTCTTGTTATCTCAATGAAGAGTTTTATCGCCATGCAAGATATTATTAGTCCTCTTCAATTATTACAATATTTTAACAATTATATGGAGTGATAATAGTAATCTGTACTACTCTCCCTCTCTATCTCACATATACTATTCCATCCCTATGCTACCTTTCATTTTCTCACACTTGCCTAATCGTCCAAGATTACTAAGTTTAGTCCAAAAAACAGCAAACCTAAAATATATACTTATAGCATCATATCCAAGGCATATCTTATTAAGTAAATCTAATAATAACAATAATAATATGACAATTGATTTGGTGCCTCAGACTAACACCATAGTCTGGCCAATCTGTCATTAAGTTTAATAAAAATGTTTTAGCAATCAAAGAAATTGATCAAGTGATGTAACCGACCAATCTGACAGTAGACTTTTCGCCATTTGGAAGTGTTATGGTATGCGGTCCAATTCCATGGCAGCATTCATGGCAAATTGTGTGAGTAAAGAATGATTCAAAATCTACATATTCTTGTTGCTCCTCTACAACACAGGCAGCAGCTATAGGAAGAAGAATATGCTTGAACCTGTTAAGAATTTACAGGTTCTCCCAACATAAGTAATCTATCTAGAAAAAGATGTAATGAAAAAGTCCAATTTATAATTGTAAATTGTAACTTTAATAAACTACAAATTTAATGGTCGGAAACATTACTTAGCCTCTGAAACATTCTTAAGCATGACCATTGATGATCCCCGGTCTTTTACAATACGCTCATCATTTGGTAGATTGAAAGCAAGAGTTTGTGGTCCCTTGACATCCTGAAATAACTCATAAGTGTAAAATTTCCAGTTTTAAGCATGAGTCCATTAAAATGGAGAATGCCTTTGGATTATTATCAGAATAGACAAGGAAAACTTTGCCCACCATAATAACTAACCAGATATTACGCACAGCATTGTTAACCCATTAAAATTCAACAAGAACTACACAATTACTGCCAGAGAGAGAGAGAGACTCAGACAACATTCAAATATTCCTAACACTTACCCCTGCATTATATAGAAGTTGGATAACACGGATAGGTGCTGCCTTCACATCTTTTGATTTGTATGCACTGTCCATAGGGAGATTTTGCTCCAGAAGCTTAAGAGGAAGAAGTATTTGAGAATTGAGGTGTCAAATACACTTAATTTAGAAAAAATAAAAACTACAAAACTTACTCGTAATGAAATGTTTGAAGTATAGTACCTGCAGATTATCCCCAAAGAGTTTCAATTGAGCTGTTGCTTCATCATCCCTGATTCCAATGTATGCTTCAAAGGTGGCCTAAAAAGAATTGCAAAGCAATTATTGATTCATTAATTCAAAGGTAGCGTCATATGTCATTTCAAATGGGATGCTGGAAAATTTCCAGTAAATTTAGACTTTCAACTAATTTATATTCTTTATTCATTATTGTGCAGAAGAATTTCGAGATTCAATCCAGACCATTGCACCCATATTAAATAGATAATTTCAGATATTCTTCAAACTTAATTGCCCAGAACTTGGGTTATTAAGCTCTCTGGCCAGTCAATGTTACTTTGTGCTTACCACAAAACAACTTCACAGACCATATATTTCATTCATTTGGACGCTTGGGTAATCCTGCCAAGTATCATTTTTGTCAAATAACATATGGGGTATGTGACAATGACAATGATCATGGAAAGATATTTCACATATGATTGTCCTAATATCTTCCCTCAATGGATTCATCCAATCAATCTCAAACTATGCAAGAATAGTTCAAACTGAACCTTTGAGACTACAGAGACGCAACCACAAAAGTTTTCTGTGTTATAAAATCTGATAGTAAATACAGATATTCTTGGTAATGAATAGAACTTTTCCTACAATAAGCAAGGCCAGATTTGTCAAACAACTTCATTGAATAGTGTTAAGAATAGTTTATTTTATCTTTCAAGGAACTTCATAAAAGTTGCATTTTGTTGTACCTAATCGAGGGTCCTAGGCGTGAACTGTATTTTGTTTCTTTTTCTCTCTCTTTGTACTTCTGTTGCAAGATACATATCTCTATGCATATATATGGATCTAAAGAAAGATCTAAGTGAAATCTCTCAAGTTAGTGAGGAAATGCTGAAGAGAGAGAAGCTTATCCAATTTTGTCCTAAAGATGTTTAGGCCTATCATATCATCCACTATTGTGTAAAATATACACATAAGGTTGTTTATTTATAGGTAAAAATAGTAACAGAATAATAGAAAGTACGAACTAAGCCCATTACAATCAACAGTATTAGATATATGATTTGATAGGGAAATATCATACCAAATATTTCCCACTATTAGATATCGACTTTTTCTGTTATTATTGCATCTCTTATTCATTATAAATAAATATGCTTATATGCGTACCCAATACACAAAAGTCATATATTCCTTCTTGGTTTCTCTCTTCTTAACATGGTACCCTAGCAATACCATCCTTCTTGAGTTGTTTGCTCACTAATCCTTTCAAAAAGAAGGAAGAACTTTTGCAAAATGAAAAAACCATCTAAGTCTCATATGACTTTAATTGTATACATTGCGCAAAGCCTCGTTGTTAGGAATTACCTTATATCCAAAAAGTTTATCCTCATAGGTTTCATATGGCCCAATAGTCACATCCAACTTAGAGTCCTGCAAGAAAATAGAAAGTAAGAAACATTTATTTTATCCTAAAATTTATCACTATAAAAACACATTACAGTGAGATACATACATAATTTAGAGAAACACTATTCGGCCCAAATCGCTCACCGGTAAAAAAGCCTATCCGTGAAAGCATAATTTTCAATTAACTTGGATGGGTGTAAGACCATTTAATAATAAGTAAATGCCAAAGTTTCATAATACTTTTTTACTATGTCTCCTTTCCTCCAGATAAAACAAATTATTTTGTCAAATTTAGATTCGAAATGATCCCCAAGTGACATTTTCTTTTGCAGCCCAGAATTTCCAAGGGTTATATGTCTTGCTGAAAACAACTGATAACAGAATCATGCCCTAATAAGAAAATTTGGCAATATAGTTAAAACAATATAACATTAATAGTATTTATTCACATAAAAAATAAAAATTATCTCCTACTGGGATAAATCTATGGATTTAGTCAGTCAAAGGAAGTTAAGATAAAAGTCGTGATGTTTTCTATTTTGTTTTGCAAATAAAATTAACCAAATTTTATACAGGAGAAAATGGAAATAACTAAGGGTGAAAAGAGGAACAAATATTATAACACTATCATGAAAGTAGAGTAGCGTGTTCGTGTCAACATGCATGACTAAGAATCCAGAACGTGAACTGGTGGAACCTTGATAAAATTAGCATTCTTTCAATAAACTTCTCATTTACATTAGTGAAGTTAACAATACATCTACATTGATTTTTAGTTATAGAATATTTAAATACTGGAGTTCCTTTTCTATGCAAGATAGCAACTATATACTATTCAGTATTATTCACAGGTCTCACCAACTTGCCTAAGACTTAATTTATAATAGTGGTAGCACAAAAATAATGACAGGATATGACTAACCAATTCCAACCAAGCTATATCTGAGTCGTAATAATTATTTGAAAGGAAAGCATCAGCCTTGCTATGTAGCAGCCTCTTCAAACTACACCAGGAAAGAATGAGTTAACCAGCATTTGTTAGTATTTAGTGCCAGAATATTGATGATAGAATATGCAAGTTACACCCACTTCATGCGGCCACACATAATATAAAGCTCAAAGAACAGTAAAAGAGTACAACAAACAAAGTAATTCATAGTATTGTATTGTGTCAGATGTATTTTCAATATGTAATTTATTGTACATATATTATGTTCCTTTGTTGTGCTCCTAACATGGAAAGATTCACTCATGAATATCTATCTTATATTTCTATATGGTTCTTGTCCTTCCGGTGGACCCACTGTCCATTGGTGTCCTTTTTTCCGGAAATTGGTTTTCTTTCCAATTTCTTGCATCCTCTCATCATTGTGTCCTTTTTTCTAGCGTTTTTCAGCCCTGTTCCTCTGCCAGCATTGCAAATGGTGACCCCACCGTCAGAGTAGCCCTGCCCAAGCAACCACTGTGCTGCCAGACTCGTGGTAAACAAAGCACCCACATGCCTTCACACTCTTAGTTATTGTGTTGCAAAAGTGATATATTAGATAGACCAGCCCTTGATAAGCCCTTTTGAAGCTCTACTGGAGATGGTTCCAGATTTTTTTTTTGTTATTGATTATTATCTATTTCAACATACTATGGTTCCTCTTGAAGCTGTTTGTTCTTCTGACCACACCCACTGTTTGGTGATTTACCTCTTTGATGATTTCATTAATGTTCAGCCTTTTTGGCTTGATTTGATGGTTTGGTTTCTGCCTAATGGTGGTTAAGCATATAATCTCTAGAATGCAGCTTCTGCTAAGTGGGGGTTATGGTTAAGCCTTGAGTTGTATTTTCTGCTTGGTTGTTAAGCTTTACTTGCCTAATTTGAAATGTGATAGTTGCTCCCAATAGTCGGATTCTTGACTTTGTTGGAGAATGTTGTGGAGACACTAGAGTAAGTTCAAAACAACCTAGATGCAAGTCGAAGACTTCTATGAGTTACACGCCTCAGCCACTGGCACTTTATTCATCAGGTTTTTTTAGTTGATTTATTTTCAGCATGTTTAGCTGTATTTCACTTTTGGTTTGAAACTTGAATTGTTCCATCCCATGTCGGAAGTGTTGTGCACATCTTCCATCTTGTGGTGGGCTGTTAGAGACATAAAATTTTGGCTATAGTTTGTTGAATCAGTTAGAAAATTAGTAAGGAGATTAGTAGTTTAGATTAGCTATATAAGCCTCACTATACTCTTAGTAAAATTACTTTTATATTTTTCTCCCAATTTCCTCTTTTGAATCATGTTTTCTAACATTTAGCATAAAGCAGAACAATGAGCACTTAATAATAAGAATATGGACAGAAAACATTACCTTGGCGAATTGGTAATGTCCCCAGCTTTATGCAATAAATCGGCAGCTTTTGCAAGAAGAGATTGGTATTCTTCAGAGTAAGTAATTATATATAGATCATGAGAACTTGCTTTGTTATCAGACTGATGAGAATCTAAAATAAATTCACTGTGCCTTTTAATAACACTGAAGAATCCTGTTGCCTCTTTCTGTTCATCCTTTTCTAGACTGTCCTTCCATAAATCAAACTCCTGCAAGATAAAGGTGTTATCGTTTTCAAATTTGCAAATGAATTCTTTTAACGGCGTATACTAGGAATAATAATACCATTTTGTCCATGTCAGGTGGATAGAAATTAGCGCCAGCAGGTTTCAACTGAGGAAATGCTGCTCTGTATTCCACACCCTTCCAGTCTCTGACTGTCCTAGTTGCGTTAGAGAACAACCTTATTGCTGAATCTGCAGTTGTCAAAAATGCCACATCTTCATCAAGGCTAGACCTGCCAACGATTAATAGATTATAATTATTCTATACAACATATCTGGAGATAAAAGGGTCATTTTACAATAAATGGGTTCTTCCATTCTACTCTGAAAATTATATGAACACAATTTGCAGTGCTCAAGGCAGATGCATGTTCATATATCTGTCAAGAACACTGTCCGGCATTTGGTCCTAGCAATTTCAAGTCAAAACATATCTTGGATGGTAAAAGAGCCCCTCAGATTAAGAAAACAGATTCCGAAGAAAAATTTAAAAATAAAATGGCAGCAAATGAGCCAAATAAGTCGAGGAAGGCATAAAAAAAACACCAAAGTCAGTCTACATATAAACACGATTTAGTTGGCAGAGTAAATAATCAAAAAAACACTTACCATGGGCTCTTGTTAATCTGATAATAGGACCATTTCAACTTATTTAACTCTGATGCATCACCATGCTCCTTCAACCAATCTCTAAGAGCTGGATTACTGTACCATGACTGATAGGAAAATAAATAGATAAACTTTAGCAATGTACACTATCAAGTGAACATATCCATCTTCCTGGTTCAACTCAAGCAATCAAGTTAAAAATTATAATAACTTTTGGAGGAAGAAATAATTTACCCATCAAATTTCACAACATGATTAACAAAACCTAGGTATCAAGCATGCTGTGTGACCCGTAATGACTTGCGTATGAAAAATTTTGCACGGACAAAAGATTAAAAGTCAAAATTACCATTAAATTTTATATACTTCATATGAGGATGAATATCAACCAAATAGCATAAAATAAAGAGACAAGATACAAAAACAAATGAATACAAACACAGTATAAATGGATTGTAAACACAACCTGAAGAAGAAAAATTTCATCCATAACAGCTGCTGCCTTGACAACAAAACCTAGAGCCTCTCTGTCCAAATCTGAAAGCCCGGATAACTGAAAGAATGAAACATTAAACTTATTTTAAGGTTAACTGGGAACCACAAATTTTTGGACAAACTCAACTAATAATGTTATTAATAATCCAAGGAATGATAAACTTAACCAATAATGATATCATTACCTTCAACATTTATAGAAAAATGCTAGCAACACTCTCTAACACACTCTTTCTAGACACCCCTAGCAATGGCTTTAAATTGATTGCAAATCACATCTTGGTTGCTCACACCTCTCACCGAATGAGTCTCACTCCTGGTTGCTCACACCTCTCAGTGAAGGAGTCTCACTTCTGATTTTTTAGAATTGAAACCCATCAAAAGTTTTAATTTTCAATAAATTTAAGCCAATAGTGGTGTTAGAAAGAGTACAAGAGAGTGTTGTTAGAAATCCTCACATTCATATGGCACTTCTACTTAATTTATTTGCAATACAAAACCATACACCTTGACTGTTAATCACACTCATCAATAAGCACTGCAGAATTTATTGCTAGATTCATACATATTGTAAATGGCAGATGATTAGGATAAAAATATCCACAATATCTCCATAGTGATTCAAAGAAAATATGTTCAGAAAATATCCACAATATCCTATTCATTTCAGCATACTATTATTTCCGTATTTAAAGAGTCTGATTGTTACATGTAGAGGTGACGAGAATATAATTGCTGTAATTGTTATCAATAGAATAATTTTATTCCTTATATAGTTTGAGTTGGTTTCACCAGATCTTCGATACCCAATTTCCGCAGCCATGTAAACAACCGCCACTATCCACCACCATTGTTGGTAAGAAGAATAGTGTGCCCAAGTCAGCAATCACAACACTAGCAGTTGTGTCATCAACAGATTGCCACACATCATCACACGCTACCCCAGCATCATCACATGTAGCCCATGCGTCTAGCCCTAACAAAGCCCACTCGCTACCACCACAGACAAGGTCATCATGTCCTCCTTAGCCCATACCAAGGGGTGGTGACATGCCATGTGGATGTGAGTTGAATAGATCTGAGGTTTTTGGTTCTTTAGCCATATGGATTCTCATTATTACATTTTTGTTTTTATTTTTCAATGTCTAGTATGAAATCCTATACGGAGGACCTTGATCGCCTAAGAACAATGATTGAATCAATGAGTAAGTCCTCTAGATCATATATCCTGTCCATGAAAGGTAAGAGTACATTCAATATTATTTGACCTATGTCTTAGGATGTTTGAATTCTTGATTTAGAAGCAACTAATGACATGACTCCATTTCTTATGCTCTTTAATTCGTATGTCAAAATCACTATAGAACAATTCAATATAGTTGCCATAGATGATAGTGTATCCATATGCAAATTCAAGAATATAACTTTAAAATCATCTATTATATTAAAGGTGTTTTATATCTCGCAACTGACCAATTGTTTTATCCTTGTTGTTGTAAATAGCAGAAAATTAGGATAAAAAGATATTCCCAATATCTCCATAGTAATTATTAGGAAAAAATATCTTCAAAATGTTCCCATTCATTTCAGCGTATTTTTATTTCTTTTTTAGAGGTTTTGGTTAGTAGAAACAGAGATGATGAGAATGTAATTGGAGGGCAAGATATCAACAAAATAATTACTTATTTTCTTACATAATTCAAGTTGGTACTTGTTGGAGATCCCATATCGAATTGAGATTAGGTCAAATTTTAGTATATAGATAGGAGTTATCCTCACCTTACAAGCTCGTTTTGTGAGGATGAGTTAGGCATAAAACTCACTTCTTAATATGATATCAGAGTCTATCCTACTGAGGATTGCTAGGTCTGTCTTGTCACCCGCTATCGGACTACTATCAGATCATTCACAAATATCTAGTCCCATGCATGAGATGGACATGCCTCGGCATGACGGAGTGTTGGAGTCTCACATCAACTAGAGATTAGGCCAATTTACAGTATAAAAGTGGAGACAATTCTAGTTTTGTGAGGATGAGTTAGGCTTAAACTCACTTCTTAATATGATATCAAAACCTATTCTAGTGAGCATTGCTGGTCTATCTTGTCACCCGCTATCAGACCACTATCGAATCACTCACAAATATCTAGTCCCACACATGAGATGGACATGTCTCGGCATAACATCATGTTGGAGATCTCACATCGACTAGAGATTAGACCAATTTACAATATAAAAGTGGAGACAATTCTCACCTCACAAGCTGGTTTTGTAAGGATAAGTTAGGCTTAAACTTACTTCTTAATAGAATCAAAGCTCCCGATCTTGGGAGCCGTGTTTCCGTTGAATTATTGATTGTCGTTATTGTCATTGTTCACCATCATTTTTGAGGTTAGTGGTGGGCTAGATAGGTGTATTCCACTCATTGCCGCCACATACAAAGTTGCCAAGACCTTTTGAGCAACCAAGGAGTGGCTTCTCATTTGACTCTGATTTGGTTTTGTAGTCAAACAGGTCTTTTTTGTTACAAATCTATGTGATAAGGGTTGAATCTTTATTATGCTTTTGTTGTGTTTTTTAATGTTTGTTATGAAAGCTTTTAAAGATAAACTTGATTGTGTAAGAACAATGATTGAATCAACGACTAAATCCTGTGGATTGTATGTCTTACCCATGAAAGGTAAGAATACATTCAAAACTATTGGTCCTTTGTCTCAGGCCATTTGGATTCTTGATTCAAGAATAACTAATCACATTACTCCTTTTCCTAAGCTCATCAATTCGTATGTCAAGATAACTAGAGAAAAACACATTACAATTACAAATGGTGATAGTGTACCCATATGTGGATTCGGGAATATTACTTTAGAATCATCTATTATGTTAAAAAATGTTTTATATGTCTCACAATTATCGCTATACAAAAACATAAAAGATTTTAATTTGTTCAATAACTTTTTTCTCTTCTTTATCGTATATTTTAAGATCTCGCCACTTGGAAAACAATTTTAATTACTAAGGAGCATAATGGATTGTATCTAATAGAATTTGTTGAATGTAATGGGCTTAGCCAATATTTTTTGTTATTCTGTTACTACTTTTACCTATAAATAAACAATCCTATGTGTGTATTTTACACAAGGGAGATTAATTCTATATTTATTTTTTTCTTTATTTTAATATGGTATTTAGAGCCTAGAGTTACGGTTAAATTATTTTCCGTGAACCCACTGTTCACCGTTTTGCAATTGCTGTCTCAATTAATCTACCGCTCCGCTGCTGCCCTCCGTGCCGCCCTCGACTTGCCATCCCTGGAATCGCCCTTTTTAGTAAATTAGATGTGGAGAGTCTTCATTGTGAAGTTTGTTAACTTGCCAAACACAAGTGTGTATCTTTTCTAGTCAGAAATAAAATTAACACTTCTCTCTTCTATTTAATTCATACCGATGTGAGGGGTCCCTCAAATATCTCTAATGTATTTGGTGCTCATTAGTTTCGTACCTTCATAGATGATTGTACTAGGGTTACATGGGTATTCCTTCTAAAAGAAATCAAAGTCAGCTTTGTTGTTCAATGGTTTTTCTCAATGGTAAAAAATCAGTTTTGTGTTAGCATTAAGAGGATTAAATCTGATAATGCCAAAGATCATTTTAATCATGAACTTGGGTATCATTCATGAATCATCATGTGTCAAAACACCCTACAAAATAGGATTGTTGAAAGGAAAAATGAGCACTTGACCAAACTCCGGCTATTCTTTTTCAACAGAAGGTTCCTAAATCTTTTGGGAAAGGTTGTTCTTAGTGCATGTTATCTAATTAATAGGCTACCTCCTACAGTTCTAGCCTTAGTGTCCTATGCACGTAGATCGTCACCCAAACAAAAGGGATATAAATGCTATCCACCACCATCAAAAAAATCGTCTAGAGATGTCACCTTTTTTTTAGCAACAAAGTTACTTCACCTAGATCATCTCAAGGGAAGACTATAAAAAAAGAAGATGATTCTCCTCTGCTCCCTCTTGATTTTAAACTTGGACCAGAAACACCAGAATCAGGGACTGAACAAAACAGGTTCTGAGGAAGAAGTTCAACCCACTAAATCCACTCAAGATGGGGACGATGTAAGATTTGGAAAAATTCTTATACAGGGATGTCAAAGGCCTTTCTAGAATCTAGCCATGTCCATGAATCCAATCCAACATTACATGAGATAACTATTTTTCCTAATCCTATAATCTCTAGTGAATCAATCTCTGATTTCTCAACTGCACAGGAACCTAAATCCAGTTAAACACCACCCTATGAGGACCTAAACACGCCCTTAGGAAACAGATTATTAAATGTTCCACAAAGCCACAATACCCTTTAGCCAATTATATCTTTTAAACACTTTTCACCTACTCAAAGTCTTTCTTACAAGCCTCATTTGTCTCACACTAGACTTAATATTGCATTTGTACTGACTCTAGTCAGCTAGTCCGTGCACCAACCAAAGGAGATTCACTTACAAGCTGCACTAAGAATTGTGCAATATCTAAAAGGAACTCTAGGTAATGGAATTCTGTACAAACGAAAACGCAATGTAAATCTCGAACTAATACAAATGCTGACTATGTTGGGTCAAATGAGACTTAAGAATAAAGTGCGATGAACCAATGAGACTTTACTGCAATAAAAGTCTGATATTACCACAGCCCATAATACCATCTGCTTCTTAAAGAAGTGATTACTTTAAAATTTCAAAAACACTTATTTATGTTTAACCAAACTTTCCCAAACTAAGATGCATTTGCACTCAAGGAGAAAAGATTAAAATGCATTACTTTAACGGTATAGTTTCCAAATTGACAAAAGGGAATGGGGCAGAGAAATAGCTAAACAGTAGACAGATATAGGTTAGTACAATATAAGAACCAAAAACAAATAAAAATAACAACCACCTCTGCACTAAGGGAAACAGGAGCATAGCGACTTATTTGCTTCTGTAGAGTCAAACTGCGTGCTACAGTATTTTCCTTGTACCTTCAACAAATATGTAAATGTATGAAATACCAAAATAAGTATATAATAATAATGTCAGCTTTAAAGATAATGTAGTCGTCTTTAATAGAATACAGTCAGAAGTATATTTAGAGTTCAGAAAGTTGACTTTTAAGACGGCCATGTTATTATATTGCAGGGAATCTGCAGTTTAAAAGGAAATATATGTAGATTGAGTTTGGAATGGAAACAATGACACGCTTATTCATACAGTTTTCCCCTTCACTTTGTACAAAGTTTTCTCGATATATTTAAAATGATTTAGAAGAGATGACAGTACCATAATTTTGTCTCCGTGTGCTGGTTTTTGGTATGTTTGCAGAGGAATACCCATACTTTTAATGGCCACTCTTTACTGGGCCAAGCCAACATCTAAGACTGTGCCTGGCCCTAATACGACAACTTCTAAGCTATGAAAGTACAGACACTCTTATTGCAAGAGTTGTCAGAATGTTACAATTCCGATACTGACCCTTGCAAAACACATGTTATATTCTCCTCCCTAACATCTTCAGGACATTTCAAGAACACTAGTATAATTTTTTAAACAGTCTTAAATATAATCGGAAATATTAGAAACAGTGTCTATTAGCATTTTTCTTCTCTGAAGCTCATATTATAAATTTGAAGGTGAAAATACAATATGCAAATATTGATTGTTAATTGAGATTTTCTGTTATTTCTCATGTTTGAATTCATTTAAGTCTATCAATGAACATTAGACATGTCAAAATTTGTGCTTAATAGCCTAAGCCAGTAATCCACCTCACCAAACCACCAATTCAGGTACCAACATAAAGCATCCTTCCAGGCAATCAAGAATAATAAAGAAAAAAATCCAAGTAATGAACACTCAAAGCACTCGAGTAAACAAGAAAAATTCAAAGAAGACAGGAAAATCCAACTTCATGAAGGAAAAGCATATGTTCCATTAGCAATCATGGACTAGGGCAACCACCCACACCCCAATAAATATCTATTTAAACGTTAAATTGTTGAGGTAAATGTTGCTAGGCATGGCAACAAAGCCGAGCTGGGGAAGGTTCGAGTCTAAACGGCAGGTTTCACAATTTTAAACTCAACTTCATTCCCGTTGGGTTTTATAGGGTTTGGCAAAACCCTAATTTACTTATGTTTTTCAAATAAATTATATATTAAGTTATTAATTATTTTTTAATTCAAACAATATGAAAAAAACTAATAAATCATAGAACTTAAAAAACAAGTAAGAATTAAATTATATGTTTTGATAAATGTGTTGATTTAAGCTCGTTATATAATTATTATTATTATAATTTAACTATGACAAAAACGGAAAGTATAACTATAAAATTTTAATGCTAGCATGTGTTGTAACAAAAATAAATAATTGTAAAAAATATATGCAACCGGACAAGGTTGGGGAGTAACATCCCTAAGCCCAACCCCAATTGCTTTTACCAACTACAAACCCATCCTCAGCCCCAGTCTAAGGAAATTTTTCTCATCAAAATCAGGTCACGATGAGACGGATTCTCAAGTTTAGGAGTATTTGTAAAATATATGAGATTCATCAGATTTATATATACAGGAACCTGCTGATAAGTCTAGGAAATGGAAAACTTACTCTAGGGGACAAATCCCTATGATTATGGAATTACTTCTACATATACAATCCTAGTATAAATAGTGAGAAACAGTATACAATAAAAGTACTGCAGGGTTAATATATAAAACTTCCAAAAATGTATCCACAACAATCACGGTTTTGACTCGAATACCCACAAGTAAGGGTTTACTTGCCACAAATTTGAGCATCAGAGTCTACAGTGATAAGTGTCACATTTCATCTTAAAACCAATTGGCATTAAATAAATTATCCAAAAACCGCACTCTAAAAATTGAGGCAAGCGATATGGGACTTCCTAACACCCCTATCCACGTATGTCTGCCAAACCAGGCAAGCCTACTAGTATAGGTGATTACCAAGATGAGTTATACACTTTGATATCGTTAAACTTTAGGGAAGAAATGTGTTTTTGAAATAGCATAATTTGATATCCTCTAATAACAAAGATATGGTACGGGAATAAATAAAAATATTCCTAATAATACCTATAAATTCTAGATATTCTTGATTATATAAGATCAACTCCTTCTTTCTATAATTATAACATTCTCCCTTAAGTTAGAGCATATAGGTCATATGTGCGTAGCTTGCTGCAAATATAATCGATCGGTCTTCTTAGAGATTGGTGAATATGTCAGCCAAATGTTCATCAGAGTTGATAAATTAGGTGGTGATGTCTCTAGACTCCACCTTTTCTCTTATGGAATGACAATCGATCAAAAATATGGGAAGATTGACTCATTGTAAAATTAATCCTTCCAATAAAACATTGGATTTCGGTTCATCTTGTGGTGTGGGGAAATCTCATAGACTCTCTTACTCTCCTTCTGAAACTGTATATAACTCACCATTTGAGTTGATTTTTGGAGATTTTTGGGGTCCTTCACATATTCCATCAACCAAAGGTTATTTGTACTATGTCTCATTTGTTGATGCCTTTTCAAGATTCACTTGGCTTTTTCCTTTAAAATTTAAATTTGAAACCCTTACTGTTTTTCAGAATTTTAAGTCTATGGTTGAGAAACAGTTTAATACCGAAATAAAGGGGGAGGAGGGGTCAGTGATTTCAGGTCCTTTACCTCATTTCTTGCCACCAATAGCATCACACACACTATCTTATCTGTCCTCATACTCACCACCAAAATGGAGTTGTTGAAAGAAAACAAGCACATAACTGAGTTAGGATTAACCTTACCGCATCATCCCTCTACTTCTCTAAAATAAATTTTGGGACTTTGCCTCTAAGACTGTTGTCTACTTAATAACTAGATTGCCCACTGCTTCATTGCAATTTAATGTCCCTTACACTGCCTTGTATAAATAGTCACCTAAGTACAATTTTCTAAAGGTTTGCCTGTGCTTGCTTTCCCTTATATCGTAAAACATTCACAAATTAGATTTTCAATCACAAGAATGTGTTTTTTGGCTATTCTACCTCTCGTAAAGGCTATCTATGTTCGTCAAAATCTGGTCACATTTACACCTCCAAAGATGTTCTCTTTAATAAGATCAGGTTTCCTTAGTCTGATCTTTTTTTCCTCAATCCAATGCTCTTGTTCCCTCCAATTCTCGGTATTTCAGACTTACTCCTAATCTCTCACCTCCAAATGAATCATTATTCATTCCATCTGAGTCTATCAATAGGGAAAATATGTCTCACTCATTCCTCAATTGCCTTTGACCCTAAAACCCTACCTACTGAGTCTGAATTAGAGTCTCTACCTAGGCCTTCTAATACTCACGATCTAAATCTGGTCTTCATAATCCTATAATTCATCCTTCCCTCTTTCTGACTCATAGTGAACCTTGTAGTGTTAAACAGGTTATGAATAATTCAAATTGGGTTTCAGCTATGAAATAGGAGTATGATGCTCTAATTCATAAACACACTTGGGATTTGGTTTCTTTACCCCCAAAAAAAAGCAGTTAATAACTAAATGTTTCCATCTATATCTCTAATACAATACACCTTAATATGTTTGATCCTTTTGTGAAAGACAAAATTAGAGGCAATGTGTAATGCTGCTTAGATGTCACATACAAGGTGCATTTGGAAGCTTTTCAAACTTAACCTCTTTGAGGAGTTGTTTTGGCCATATGATATGACAAGTGACTAATGTCATTGTACTGTATTTTGCTTATGCACTTGACCTTGCCACAAACATTGTCTTTCTTACTTTTCAAAGATATTAAATTACTGTTGAAATATGGGTGTAAATATTGTAAATATGGATTAAACCCTGAATTTGATCAGGTCAGGGTTCAAATTCTTGGAAAAACAGAAACATCATCCCTAGACGAAACCATTTCCAAAAGAAAGTATGAGAAATATCATGCTTGAGATCCAACCTGTGGATGGGTATGCTTTGGTTGCTAAACCAGAATTATTGCAAGGAGGAAAGGGACGAAATATGAATACTCAATGGAAAGAAAACAAAGATAATATATGGTGCACTTATGGTAAGAAGAGAAGGCACTCAAAAGTGAAAAGTTGGAAGCTGCATGGCAAACCTCTAGGAAAGGAATAGGAGAACCATGGAGGGATGAAAAACCCTCACACTCAGATGGTAAAACAATCAGAGAATGAAGAAAATTCAACACGGGGAGGATTCAATAATTAGGAGATAAGAAGACTAAAAGACCTATTGGAACACTTGAGAAACCATTAGAATCATGGTCTCTTACTCTATCGGGTAATGTTTCTTGTATCTTGGATTGTGGATTCGGGAGGTAGAGATTATATGACATACTCACCTCAACTCCTTCATTCTTATACCCCATCTCAAAGCAATAGGAAGATTGTTATTGCCACTGGCTCTTCAGCTATAGTTGTAGAATATAGAGATATCTATTTATCCTCTTAACTTATTCTTGAAAATGTTCTAAATGTTTGAAAACTTTCGACAACTCCATCAAGAAACTAACATATGACCTCGATTGCTTTGTAATTTTTTCCCCATCTTGTGTGCTTTTCAAGAGAGGAGGATTGGACTTGAAGTGGTGCAAGAGAAGCATCTCAACTTATGGCAGAGTCATCTATTGATGATGAAGGAAGATCGACGATGGTGGGACAGTGAGTACATATGTCGTCATTAGAATGAAAAGTTGTATAATATGAATCAAAATCAAAGAAAGAAATTCAGTAGACACAAAATACCGATGAAGATCAAGAGAGAAATAGCAATAACTTTAGCAATGATATCCCACAAAGACATTTGAATAACCAAGGAGAAAGTTTATCTTGACCAGGTGCGAGAATATATACAAAACATGTGGTACAAAAAGAAGTGAAATAAGACTATAGAAGGGAAAGAAGAAAAAGAACAAAGCAGACCACACGATCATTAAGGATAGATGATAGCATCCAATTAATGAGATAACATGTTGTAAGTACATTCCAAAACAATGGTGAGGAAGATGACTGCGAACAAGGGTTCAAGTAGTTTCAATAAAATGGAGTAGTTTTAGCTACTCCATTTTGGTTAGGAGTATTAGGACACGAAGTCTATTGAAGAATACCGTCAGATGCCATGAACTACTACAATTGATTAGATAGATATTCACAAGCATTGTCACTACGAAAAACATACATGGATGTAGATATACCAATTTGGGTTTTGATTTCTTTGAAAAAGGTTTGAAATATAGAAAAGACTTTTGGTTGATTCTTCATCAACCAAATCCAAGTACATCTAGAATAATCATCAATAAAAGTAACAATATTTAAAAGTGGAAGGGGTAAAATATGGAAAGGACCCCAAATATCATAATGAACTAAAGAAAAAGGAGACAAAACTCATTTTTTAAGACGGTTAGGAAAACCCTACCGAATATGTTTTCCTAATTGACATGACTCAATTCAAAGTAGACGAATGTTTTAAGCTTTGCACCAACCTCAACAATTTTGTCAACTCAGGATGTCCTGATTGTGCATGAATTATCATTAGAGAGATCATCAATACACACATCAATGGTGATACAGAGAGATAGTAAAGTCCATGTGACTCACATTCGAAGCCAATCATCTGGCCTAATATCCAATTCTGCAAGGTATTACTTTTAGTGAAGGTGAGGATAATATCATGGGATTTGGTCAATCAAGTAACAGACAATAAATTAAAAGGGGAAATAGGAACATAAAGAACAGAGTCAACAATAAGAGATGGGAGCAATTGAGTAGTATCAAAGCCACAAGCTTGTGTTTATGAACCATTGGCAATAATTATAAAAGGCAAATTGGCAAGCACAATAAAGGAGGATAAAAGAGAAAGATTACCAAAGACATGATCAGTTGCACAAGAGTCAATGATCCAAGCACCAAGAGAAGGAGATTGAGACAGACAAAGCATTTGAATTACTATTGTGTGCCACCGAAATAGTGTTACTAGTGGATTGACGTGTCAAAACACAATTGACAAAGTCTTCAAATGTTGTGGCCATGGATCAACCGGTAATTGTAGGAGCAACATGTGACTTAACAGTAGATGTCTGGGCAATATTGTGTGAACGACATGGTTTCAATGTAGCTTCCAACACCTATAAATTGTACCATTACAGGCGATTTTCAGAATTACTTATGTAAGAGCATCCAAAATTATTATCTATGATGCAAAGGCAATGTTTTCACCTGCAAACAAGGTATGTGTTTATGTTTATTTCTTGAGAAATACAAAGGAACACAATAGCATTGTTTACTAGTGATCCCAAAATCTAATCACAAGTAGTAGCACACTCTTGTGGCAAGCCATACAAGTTCAAAAGAATGTACTGCAGTTCTCAAGTTCCTTCTTCACATTTGCAGATGGAGGAAGGAGCTCATTAAAATCATGTAAGGTAACATGAAGCTGCCTAAGATAAGTATACATAGGTTATACAAATGTTATCAGTCATTGGTATAAAAGGTACAGGCCTCACTCTAAATTGATGCACACGTCTCATGAGACGGAAAATAGGTTTGAGTGAAGTGTGAAGAGTGGATTTAATAATACTATAGAGTTGACCATCAATCTCAATCCATTGTTCATGATGTTCTATGGTAACGGATTCAACAGTGGTAGTGAGATGGGATTTGCAGTCCAACCCACTTAAATATAACCCAATTCGGGAAGCCCAAGTGAGATGGTTCATCCATCTTCTCAATACTAACAGTATAGTTAGAAATTATGGGAGAATCTATTCTAGATGTTGATATATTATTAGAAGACATTTTTTTGGAAAGCTAGAGGGAAAAATAATAAAAGAAAAAAAAGGGAAAAGTAGTTCGAGCAAACAAACAAACTTCGACGGAGCCTCCACCACAAGAGTAGGAGTGCCCAAAGTAGGTGACCTATGTAAGGTTGGTTAGTCATCAAGCACCACCACACACGCCGCATGCACGAATCAAAGATGCAACTGATGAGGAAGAAAAGTCGTGTCTATGGGCATGTGGATGGGTGGTTCATGATTGTGTTTGGATGGTTGTTAGATCGGCTCAGTATGATCCCAACCCTGAGTTTGCCAAAGAAAATGGTGGTTGCTAGAACTTCGCAGGAAAACTTGTCAAAGGTAGTGCCAAAATAGTAAAAGCAAACCTAGGAGAAAAGTTGCTAAGAAAATAATCCTCTAGAGACAATGGGTCTACCAAACCAACATAATTTTGGAAAAGACTTCGTATACCACATTAAACTCTAGGGACGAGAAAAACATTGAGTTGAAACTGTGTATTTCTAAGACAACATGGGTGCTTTATTTATATTGAGAAAAAATCAATACAAAAAGTAGAAGAGATTTGATATCCTCCAATAACAAAGATATGATATAGGGAATAAATGAAATGTTCCTAATAATGCATATATAATCTAGATATTCTTAATTGTATAAGATCAACTCCTTAGAATTTATCTTAAAACCATTTGGCATTAAGCAAAGTCATCAAACAAATATATAACCAGCACTTCAAGAATAGAAGCAACCATTGTGGGACTTCACAACAATAGGCCTCTACATTTGTCGTTGTGAGCAAGCAAGCAACCCTTTCCCACACCCATTGACCTACCAAGAATTCGTCTAACAACCTCAAACCAGCACAGCCAACAGCTGGGGAAGACTAAAGAGGACACAAAATACAAGGGAGTTTTAATTTATCATATAGCTTTGGTTCACTCTCAATTCTCTTTTCTATTTTGAAGGACATCTCATCCTCTCCCTAGTTGTACTTCACTTCTATTTTATTGAATAAATTTTACTTTAAAAAGGGAGAAAATAGAAAGACATGGCCATCTGAACTGGGAGTGAAGTTCTATGCTGGTACAAGGAATCAAACAAGAATAATAATACTTTTTACAAGAGTTACTGCAGATTGAAAGAGGTTTTGCTTCACATAAAAGAATCTTTTATTCAAAACATAATTACAGTATACCTCTTTTCAATTATATCAAAGAGTTGACCATAAGTTAAATAACATACCTCTTTTCGATTGCATCAAAGAGTTGGCCATATTCTCCATTTACATCATAGGGGACATAATCTGAATCTTCTTTGGCCAGTAACCTTTTGTATTCTTCATAAGAGATATATTTAACAGCTGACACCTCTGATTCCTGCCAATGAAAGAAGATCCCCACAAAAAAGATCAGGAAGAATTTCGATAATATAAGTCATGCATGCACCTAGAAAGACATAAACGACATGAGAGCTGTGGAATTAGATTAGCGCATCAATTAAATATCTTTTGTCTACAATCAATCGTGGAGAGAGAGTACTTGCTGCCAACACATTATTGACTTACAGACAACCACCCTAAGAATTATGATATCAATGCATCTAACGGAATTCAATGAACATAACAGATCAAAAAAATAAACAGAAGTAAAAATAACGAAAATATAATCAATGAAGCCACATGACTATAAATGATCTATTGCACAATTCTTCTTGTCATGTCAAAATTGTTTGACTGAGCTTCACCAAAGATGTTAAACATTTATGTAATTGATGTTATAAATAATTTTTTTGGACTAGAATTTCATGGATTTCACTTCTTTTAGCCAAACATTCCCGCTACCATATATTTAAAAGTAACTCCCATGTGCCAAAGAGTTAATTAAAATTAAACAATCAAACAAAAAGAATCAAACCCAACAGTTCACAGATTACTCTAAATTCAATCACTACGACAGTATTAAAAAACATAAATTGACATTAAACAAGAATAGATACCAAGAAGATATGACCAGAAAAACTCAAGTTCTCTCCCAGCATATAAAACAAGCTAAATTTGTCAAATAATGAAAAGCCAAAAAGGCTAGTTCCATAACCGAATAAAGGTTATGAAGTGTGTTTCTCAATGAGATCTAAAAAGTCCAATTTGAAACAACTTACACATCCTCACCTGAAGTGAAAAGGCTTCCAGAGGTATAGGATCAATAGTGGTTACCAGATACACATCATTAAATTCGTTATTGATGTATTTTCCATCATTTATGACACTGCATTTTAAAGATAACATCAGCTAGTCCACAGATAAAATAGGAGACAAATACATTAATTGAAGATAAAATTCCTATAAGCGTACTATAAAAGAAACACAAATCAACTTAGAAGTCTCCTTCATATGCGGAAGAGACCCCACTATAGTCTAAACAAACCCTTAACTTGAAAGGAAAATCAGAGGGTGATTACTTTTTCTTTCACTTCTAATTTTCAGTTCATTTGTTTTCATTAATGGTATATGATAAATCGTCACCTTGTTCATATTCAGTTTTCAATTTCGTGAGAGGTAAACTAAAAAGAAAGGAACTTTAGACATGTAGTAGCATTTATAAAACGATAATTACAAAATAATTCAAACATTAAATAAAAAAAAAAAAAAAAAAAAAAAAATTTGAACTTTTCCATTTTAAAAAAAAAAATAAAAAAAAATTAAAAAAATAAAAAAAAAAAAAAAAAAAAACAAGACTTTAATATTTTTCCAAATACAGAAATAACACTACTTGCCTGTGCTGGAGGTAAATAAATATCAATTCAAATGCATCCTTGGGAAGGATTACACCCAACTCTTCTTCAAGCTCCCTCCTGAAAAATCAGTCACACACCAACAGCAAACTTGATTAGCAATACAGTCTCTTTCGCCTACATTCTGAAAAATCTTACTTTGGTGTTAATAACCATAATTTAATGCATTTTGAGAATTGTTAGAGATCTCACATCTCCTAAGAAAAAGTTTAGATTATAATATATAAGTGGGGGACAATCCTCAACTTATAAACCGGTTTTGGAAGGTTGAGTTAGACATAAATCCACTTATTAAGAAGAATGTAGGTAAGTCTAATGATAGAATAAAAAAATGTCAACTATGCTTATCTTAATATAGTGGTAGGTAAGCATTGTTGTAGAAGTATGAATTCGTTGATTAGGGATTTTAGTATTATCAAAGCTTTTTTAGTTGATTGGCATCCAAAGAAGGCAACTCTTGTAATACAAGCTAATGGGAACCTCCTTAGCGTGGATGGGTTAAGTAATGGAGCAGCTATGAATGATGGCTTCTTGAGAGGAACATGTGGTGGGATTTTTTGAGATAATAGAGTTGCTACAATGGGTTGCTTTTCTATTGAGAATGCTATTGAAATTGTTCATCACAAGAAATGGTTAAGTTTGTGCATTGAGAGTGATAGTACAAGTGAAGTTCAGGTATTTACTACTTTTACTATTGTTCTTTGGAGGCTTTTGAATAGATGGTTAAAGTGTATGGCTCTTCACTTGCAGAAAGGGTAACATATATGCTGACTTACTTGCAGCACAAGGTATTAAATATCATATTGATAGATGGTGGAATGTTATGTCTTCTTTTCTTGGTATTGATTATTTTAATGACCGACATCATTTACCTTTTAATATATTACTAAATAAATAATAAACAAATCTAGTAGCAACCCGCAGTCAATTTGGTTTGGTTACTCTGGTACCATCACTCAATTTGATCCTAACTCCTAAAAGTAGCGCACGTCTAGGATCATGCCTTTCAAAGTTCATGAACTAAATTTACTTCTTTCATAATCCACGTGGTTGATTGTCACCTGAGATCCACATTTGTATGTCAAAACACATAAAAGACGGGAAAGCAATAAAGAGTTGCTTCAATTAAATGCACGTAACCTATGGCCATTCACAAATCCAAACACGCTAAACTTCAGTAACTAAATTAGCTGCCAAAGACAATATAACTAAACCTACTTTTTCATATCATCAAACACCAAATGGACTTCCCCTATTGTCCACACTACTAGGAGCATTTGGTTAAAATGCATTTCCTGTTTTCACGTTGTTTTCTATTCTCTGAAATTTATACAAAAAAAAACGGTTAAATCAGAAAACAAAAACCAAAAACAATATTCAATTTATATTTCACCGTTTCCTGTCCAAATTCTTAAAAAACGAAACAAACCGAAAAAATAAAAAACATAACAGAACGTTTTCCCCAACGACAAAACTAATGTTCTCCAACTAGATTCGAAGTTTAGCACAGTAATACGCCACGACATTTAAAGAAATCGTATCGTACAGTAATTACCGAGATGAAATGAAACTCTCATTCTGATTTAAAAAACAACGATACCAGAACGTATGCTACGGTATGCAAGTCCAGTGATCTCTCCAACCAAACACGAAACGAAACGGTAATTTGACAATGCATAATACCTAGCAGTGATGAGCGATGAATCGCCGGCGGAAATGTGACCGGCGCTGGAGATGTCCCAAAGATCAGGCCACGAGTCCTTGCACGAGGCGCGGCGTTGGAGGAGCAGCTCCTGCGTCCGCTCCGCGAATAACCACACGTGAACGGCGCGGTGGTAGTCGCCCTCACGATGCACATCGCCCCTGAACACGAACGCGCACACGCACAAATGCAAGCTTTGTTATTACGCAAACGAATTTGAGAAAGTGTGGCGAAAAACGGTTGGGTTCGCGATTACCTGGGCTTGGAAATACCGGTTTTGAGACCGGTTTTTGTTAGAACGTCAAGGTGTTCCACTGCTTGCTGCTCCATCTCAGAGTGTTGTTGAATGAACTGAGGAAGTCAACTATAAATCGGAATGGACTCAGCAAAATGTACTTCTCGAATCTTATCACGTCTTATCTTTTCTTTTTTCACATGTGTTCTTATATTGTTAGGTATATTTATTAGAAAAAATAATGTTAACATATAATGCATTTTAAAAAGTTTAAATTTATAAGAAAAACATTTCTTCATGTCACAATATACACTAATCTTAATTTCTTTTTGATAAATACATTTCACAATACTTGTGGTTAGAAACAAAATATGTATTAACTAATAACAAAAGTTCAAATACAATGATGAAATTAAATTTTTTCATTAAAATTATATTTTTTTCCTTATTATACTAAAATAAGATATGTTGATTATCGTGAATCTATTATTTATTCAATATTAAATCACTCTGTCTTTTTTTTTAAGTGGTTTTTTTTTTAATAAATCTTTTTTATTTGTGATTTTTAAATTTAAGATAACATGATTTTATTATAATTATTTTTGTAATCAATTAATATAAAAAGAGAAAAATATTTATGATAAAAATATATAAAGATATATAAATATTGTTGAAACAAAAATTTATACTACATAATTTATATTAAAATAAAAAATAAATAATTTTCTTAAGTGATAATATCTTAAATTAAGAATGGGGCCACTTTTGTATTTTTACGTTTATATATAATAGTTTTACAATCTTCTCGGATTACGTATCATCTTAATAAGTTATACATTTTACAATAATTATATTATAAGCCATGCTGACGATGACGTGTAGTTATTATTATATATTATCTCTGATTTCGTATATTTTCTAGAATTTTTAACTCTACAAGCCATATTTTGAAATAAATAACTCGTCTCTTTTATAAGGAATTTACATTTTTATAGAAGATTCACTTCTCTTTCTTTGTCTGTATTAAAAGTTATTAATAATGAGAGTAAACTAAATATATTGGTAAGATTATTTTAAAATTCAACAAAATTAATTAAATTAATCATTTTTATTAATATAAATTATTATGTTAAAGTGTTTTATGTTAAGGACAGAAGAAGTATAAAAAATAACAATGTGTTTTACCTAAATTATAAAAAATGATTATGTTTTAATATGGGTAATAACTTATTTTCAAACTTACTATTTACTTAATTTTTTTCTTTTTAATTTATTGTGAAAGTTATTCATTAGATATACAATCATTCTCCATAAGGGGAAAAAAAAAGTGCATCACTATTTAATGGCTTCAACTATTCTTGTGAAATCAAGATCAAATTCAAATTGGTTTTATTAGAATTTGGTAGGTAAATTAAATAAGTTATTGATACAGAAAATGTAAATGATTTGACTTGATATGATGAAGTGAATTTAAAGCTCGGTGACTAAGTTGGTATGGAAAATTTTATAATTTTAAACTTTTATATATATATATATATATATATATATATATATATATATATATATATATATATATATATATATATATATATATATTTGTCTTTAAATTTTTTTATTTGTTATTAATATATATTTGAAAAGACAACTCATATATAAAGAAAGAAATATAGTTAAATTATTTATTATATAGATCGAAACCATCTTAACCGAAATAGTCTAAGAATCAATTTTCACATTATATTATAAAAATAAAGATGATGAGTTAAGAAATTACTTCTAATCAAATATAATGTTAACTCCTAATTAAACATGTTAAATCGTTCATATTATTATGCTAAAATGAGATTATATATTGTCATTTGTACTAATTTATGTCCATTTAAGCAAAATTTTTACATTATTGAGAAAATATAATATGAGACTAAATCTTGATAAATACTTTTAGGATAGAACGAGGAAAGTTTCTTAGCTTCATACTTACTCACAGAGGGATTGATGATAATCTAGACAAATGTCAAGCTTTAATAGAAATGTGCAAAAGCAAACAGCAACTTCAAATGACAAAGACGACACAATATGTTTTTCTCACTCTTCTTCTTGTGTGGAGAGTAAAAAATCTATTGAGTAACATTAGGTTATTCGCTTAAAAGGATCTCATTGGACTGCCACAATATTTTATTATTTTTAGAATAAAATGTTGTTGGGCCTAACTTGAGGAGAACTCACACAACAAACTCCTTCTCAGACTCAAGAGAGGGCAAATGCCAACCCAAAAATAAACCGACAAGTTTCAAACTTCCCCTTTGGTAAAGTCTTTGTCATCATATCTGAATCATTGTTATCTATATGAATCTTCTCAAGCTCCAATAGTTTAGAGTCCAAAATATCACAGATCCAATGATACCGTACATTAATATGTTTAAACCTACCATGAAAAGTAGGATTCTTGCCAAGATAGCACTTTGACTATCACAAAATAAAACACATCTCTATTGTTGAAAAATAAGTTCTTGCACAAATTTCTTCTTATGCTCGCTCTTCATAGCCTCTTTATAGCATTTTGGTTCTCCCCCGCTAGTGAGAAGCACAAATTCATTAGATGAGTAATGAGTAGAAGGCAAATGTTATCTAGAATACCTCCTAAGGTTCACCAAAATCACCAACAACATCATCATTATCATCAACATAATCATTTGTAATATGATCCTGGACATCATCATCATGACTGTCAAATCTGCTACATTAGGTGTATCAGTTTGAGGAGTTGGATCAAAATCAACCACATCGTCAATGCTCGGAGACTCTGATTTTTCTATCTTCCCAATACCTTCAATGGTCTAATCCTCCACAAAAATAACATCACGGCTTGTGATAAGCTTCTTTTCAACAAGATCATAAAATCTACAACTAAACTCCTCATGGCCATAACCAATGAAGATGCACCTCTCTTGTCTTGGCATCTAATCTGGACCTCTCATCTTTTGGCACATGCACAAATGCCTTATAGCGAAAGACACGAAGGTGACTATAGGAGACATCTTTCCCATACCACACTTTATCAAGAACATCAGTTTGCAAAACAACAATAGGAGATAAATTTGTGACATGTGCAACAGTATATAAAGTTTCACCCCAAAAAGATCCAGACAATTTTGTTCAGAAAGCAAACATCTTACTCTCTCCATCAATATCTTGTTCATCCTTTATGCCAAACCATTGAGCTGAGGAGTCCTGGGAGGAGTTTTCTGATGTCGAATACCCTGCTGCCTACAGTATTCATCAAAAGGTCCACAATATTCACCACCATTATCAATGTGAACACATTTCAGCTTCTTTCCAATTTCTCTTTCAATTGAAGCTTGAAATTGTTTAAACACACCAAACACCTAGTCCTTTGTCTTCAAAACATAAACCTGAAGTTTTCTTGAATGATCAATGAAAGTGATAAAGTAAAGTCCACCACCGAAAGTCTTGGCCTTGATCGGACCACAAAGATTTGAATGCACCAACTCAAGTACCTCTGATTTTCTAGAAGGAGGATGACTCTTGAAGGAGACTCTATGTTGTTTTCCAGCCAAACAATGAGCACAATTTTCTAACTTGGCTCCTTTCAAACCTGGGATTAAATTCTTCTCGGCTAGACAATTTAGCCCCTTCTCACTAATGGGGCTAAGCCTCTTATGAAATAAATCAGATGAATTATCACACAACAACATTTACAACATTAAATAAAATAGAAGCTTTCAACCAATACAAACCAGAAAATTTCATACCACGGGCCACAACTAAGAACCCTTAGTGAGCTTCCATTGTAACCATCATCATCTAGAACACTAGGAAAGATCAAATGCAAACGGATGTCTAGTGCGTTGCTGACGTGACATTTTTCAAAATGAATTTTGTCCCGTTTTTGGTTTTCAAACAAACAGTATCAATGCCCATTACCTTTGAAGTATCATTGTTACCCATCTTCAACACACCAAAATCACCTGGAGTATAAGATGAGAAAAAATCCTTCCTAGAAGTAACATGAAAATTGGCACCACTATCAACAACTCAGCTAGAATCATCACAGGCAACATTAATAAGACTTTCATCATAAACTATCACAAGATCATTTGCAGTAGTGGTAGCAACATGATTAGTATTCTCATCATTTTTCTTCTCTTGCTTGTCTTCGTTGTCATTTTTGAGCTTATTACAATATTTTTGAAGATGACCTTTCTTGCCACAATAGTTGCACTCAAAGGGTTTGCTTTCATAATCGACACTTGCTTTTACTTCTATGACCTCCATCTTGATTTCTAACTCTACCTCTCTCCTGTTTTCAGTAACAAAAACCTCTGCTTGTGAAGCAGAAGCCTGTTGAGTTTGACGTCTAACTTCTTCATTCAAAATAGCAGTTTTCACAAAATTTATGGTCATAACACCACTAGGAGCAGAGTTAGTTAAAGTAACACGAAGATTCTCCCATGAATCCGGAAGAGTATTAAGCAACCAAAGTCCCAAAATTTCATCTTCAAATTTAACACCGATGGAAGATAATTGATCAAAACAACCTTGAAATTCACTTAAATGATCAGAAATAGACGTATCTTCTTTGTACCTCAAATTCATAGCCTACTTCAATAAAAATAATTTGTTGTTCCCTAATTTTGAAGCATACAGAGTTTCAAGCTTGTCCCACAAAGTCTTCACATGTGTGTCATTAGCAATATGGTTCAAAACATTATCATCTACCCATTGACGAATATAGTCACAAATCATCTCATGCTCAAAAGTCTAGTCTTCACCAGACTTGTTTTCAGGTTTCTAAGTAGTAAACCCAGGTAAATGTAATCTTTTAACCAATAACAAATCCTTCATTTTTCCTCTCCATTTATGATAATTAGTCCTGTTCAAACTAATCATTTTACCGTAATTAGGCTTCATCATTCAATCAAGTAAATTTCCCAAAAAATAAATAAATTAGCTTTGATGCCACTTGATGGGAAAGGCACGGTTACGCAGAGAAAAAAATTACTCAAAATATATGCGTGAAAAATAAAATTTTTCCCACTTGAAAGAACTAAGAGAAGCGTAATCTACGACAATCCAAAAATTCAGAGAGTATAAAATAAATATGCAAGAGAGAATAGCACACCAATTTTTAACGTGGAATCCCCCAATGAGAGGGATAAAAACCACGGGACCTAGTCCAGAAAAATCTCCACTATAAAATATTAAAGAGTACATAGAAGCACTTCTGAAAAATAATCTCAATTCTACTCACAGGCAAATAGCAAAAACACTCAACAGGTAAATAGAGCATATTCAAATAGTGAGAGAAATAAAATTTTGAAAATACCATATTTATGTCAATGGTAAGAGGAGCACGAGGATGAAATTTCACCAAAAACAGAGCACAAATGAGTACTTAAACAGCCACCCAAAGCAAACAGGAACTCCAAATGGCAAAGACGGCACAATCTATTTTTCTCACTATTCTTCTTGTGTGGAGAGTAAAAAACCTATTGAGTCACGTTAGGTTATTCACTTAAAAGGACCCCATTGGGCTGCCACAATATTTTATTATTTTTAGAATAGAATGTTGTTGGGCCTAACTTGAGGAGGACCCACATAACAATGTGCAATCCAAAGAAAGTGAATGAGGTACAAAGATTTGTTGATGGATTAACATCTCTATCTTGGTTCTTACCAAAATTAGTTGAGAAGATGAAATCGACAATCCAACTCGTAAAAAAAACATCAATATGAAGAAATATTCTAAAAAATCAAGAACTTATCATCATTCCTACCAATAATCCAAAAATCGTCCCCGACACAACCCATCATTGTGTACTTATCTATCTCAGCATCAGAAGTCAATGTGGGACTAGACAGGATATAAACAAAGAACAGAGCTTGATTTACTTTATTAGTCGAACCCTTCAGAAAGCTAAAACGCGATACCAAATGGTTGAGAAAGTAGCATTAATGTTGGTAATTACAACTTTGAGAATGAAACCCTACTTTCAAAACCACCAAGTAATTATAAAGTCAAATTATTTGATAAACAAGGTTCTCTCAAAACTTGACCTCATAAGATGAATGATCAACTGGTTGGTGGAACTTTCTGAATAAAAAATTAAGTATGAATCAAGAAGACCCTTCAAATCACAATGTTTGCCCAACTTCACTTTCGAATTGAGCCCAAACCTAAGCCACCCTAAAATGAACAATGGATTACATGTAAGTAATTCATCCAACACTAGAAGAAATGACATCAAAGTAGTACTAAAAGAACCTTGAAGGTTATTTCTAGAACAATATCTCCATTTTGATTTCAAACACATCAAATTTCGAGCTAACAAGGCATTAATCACGAGTTATCACTTACTTGAGACACGGGAGCACGAAATTCAAGTGTAAAAATGACTCTCCACTAACAGTCGACCATATTACTAGAGAATTTCAGGTGAAAACCCCATGCTACTTAAATTCTACCACAAGATGTTCACCATTATGGTCAATTTTGATACAACTACAATTGAGCATATTCGAGGGGAGCAAAACGTTAGGGTTAACTTGTTGCCAAAACAAGTTAATACAAAGAAGAAAAGTCACCATCATTTGATCATACAACAAACAATACTCACACCTAACGTTGACTAAGTCGAAGAGTGCCTCCCAATTTCAGAGAATGAAACATGGATACGAAGGTTCATTGAAAATGGAGTGTGTGTCGAAGTCAATAAGAATACCATAGGAAGAAATGTAATGACTCCATAATTATCAACAACGAGATGTTCAAAATGAGTTATTCCTAACCATTGTTGGAGTGCATATCAGCAAAACATGTCGAGTTCATCTTGGAGGAGCTCTATCAAGGATCTTTGGATTCTATTCGAAAGGAAGAACCATGTCGGCACAAGTCCTCAAGATCAGGTACTATTGGTTGATGATGCAAGGTGATTGTGTAGAATATGTGAAGGAATTCACAGCATATGAAGAATAAGAAAACATTTTGCACAACTCACCTTGGTTATTTGCTATGTGAGACATGGAAATCATAGCATCATTCTCACATGGTAAGAGGTAATGTAATTTCTTATTGGTAGCATTAACTACTTCACAAAATGAATAAAGTTGAACCCCTAGCCACCGTCTCAGCCAAGAATGTCCAACATTTTGTATGGAAAAGCATCATATGTCGATACGGCATCCCTCACACCATCATTATTGACAATGGATGACAATTCACCCATTGAGGACTCATCGACTTTTATAAGAATCTCAATATACACCATGCCACAAGTTCGGTTGAGTGCCCTCAGATGAATGGCCAAGTCGAGGCTACTAACAAAGTCATCTTAAATGAATTGTAGAAACAATTAGGAGTGACTAAGGGGAAGTAGACATAAGAACTACTTGAGGTCTTATGGTCATATCGATGCACATCTTATTCGCCAACACAAAAAACCCCCTATAACCTAACCTACAGAACGAAAGTTATGATACTTGAAAGGACATGTCTCTTCTTCAAAATATTTGGAGTTTCTTCTTTGATGGGTTTACAGAAGATGATTGTAGAAGCTTAAAGGAGTTGTAGAGAATGTGTTTGGGTATGAAATGGAAGGAAGGAAAATGTCTAGTGAGAGGTTAGGCTAACTCAAGTAGGAGGAGTCTAGGGGAGTCTAAAAAGGAGACTACCTAAAGAGAACTCAAGAACAAGTTAAAGCACCAAGTTGGTAGTATTTCATTACTCATTCAAAGTTGAATTTAAAAGACCATGACACCTCTATTTATGCTTGAGCTGGACGTTCAAGTAGGAGCCAAAAATAAAAAAGAAGTTGAATTAAAAAAAAGACTAGAATTGCATGCATAAGTCCTAACTAATGTTACGGAAGAACTTGTGAATCCTAAGTTATGAATAAGATTAGACAAAACCTTTAGAAACGAACTACTCAACTCTGATAATGGAATGTAATTAAGTACCTAGATATGTTGAGGTATCTATATTATATTGAAGATATTGTTTGATAGGATTAGAGAATAAGAAATGCAAGAAGTTTTGAAATCAACATCTATATAGGATCGTCTAATTATAGTTATGAGAGGTAGCAAGTATACTCAAATACGTAGACTAGACTATAATTTATCAATCTTTTTAGTATTAAAGATTTAAATAAAGAAAGTATGATTCTATAGGAAACAATAATAATCTCCAATCTTATTAATATTGTTTGACATATAGATTTAATCACTATACTTCTAACAGATGAAGGCAAGACCATAAACTCTTAAAAGTTAAAAATCATTTTAATATACCTAAATAATTATAATTATCATCATCGCAAGTATTCATTCTTTTACACTATTGTTGAACTTCCTATATTCATAAGAATAATATCGCGTAAGGGAGAAGGACATCCAATGAAGGTAGTATTCATAATAGACATATAAAAGGTTTCAATATCTAGTATACAAAGCTTTCTTTTAATTATTTTCATTGCAAGTTTTACTTCGTCTATTGGGTTCGTGATGTTTCTTTTCTAATGTATCTTATGAATCGATTTAATATTTTAACACACACACACACACACACACACATATATATATATATATTTGAAAAAAAATGTCACATTTTTAACACTTATTGTCTTTATGTTGATATTTTTTTAGCTAAGCTCATTTTTTATGAGGGATAATATTTGTCTTTGTAGTTCCTAATTTCTCTGCTTTGAGATCTTTTAAACCCCCCCCCCCCTTGTACTTATTTTTATTCTTCTTCATTGAAAATTCATCATACCCCTTTCTTGAGAGAATTCATCCTTAAATTTTAAAACATAGGTACCTATAGGGAATGAATTATAAGTATTATTTCTAAAGAAAAAAAAAAATTGTTACAGGTGACATCAATTGTCACATGGTGGAGATCATGTGGTTAAGTCGTAATCAAATCATAATGTAATGGTTGCTATATTCTTAAGTAGAAAGATTTTTTCTCTGACTATTAGTTATAACTTTTTACCTAGTAGTAAGTACTTGATCCAACAATTGATGTTAGAGCCAAAATCCCGATTTCAATTTTCAATACGGCAATTGTTGATAGACAAATTTTTACAAGTGACATCAATTGTCTTGTGGTCCATAATCGAATTGTAGCAGTTGGGTTTTACGTTCTTAAATAGAAAAAAGTTGAGCTTTAACTATTAGGTATAACTTTGACTTAGTATTAAACTCTCAATCTAACAAAAACTACTAATAATATTTACATACTTGTTTACCTTTTGTATTTCTGGGTCAAATATAAGCCAATGTTTTATCAGCATTATGAAATCTTTTGATTTGCTAAACTTCTATTATTTTAAAATTTTTTCATTTGAATTATAATGGACAAAGTTTCAATACACAAAATCTTTACAAAAATAGAAAACATGTAATTTGCCCATAAACTTTAGCACACATGGTAGAATGTCCATATCCAATACATAATATTTCTTTAGGCTAAGTGCACAAAGCATCTCTAGGCTATCCACTTGAAGTTCCTCAAAGTTTAAGCATGAGTACACAAGATCTTTTCAAGAAAAGCACCTTAATTCTCTCCAACCTACACAACAATATGTTTTTTTATTACAAGGTTTGTGCTCAAATGAGTGATATGAAATTATACACTCCTTGTTTCTAGAAAAAACTTTACAACCGTGAATTATTACAATGTAAATCTTTCTCTATCTATATCGTTTACAAGACGAACTACAATTTAAGCACTTGAAGGATTTTCAAGACTTTTTTCATGCTCATGAGGCTTGTTGGTTATGTCTTGGAACCTTGGTCTCTTTAGCATGGTAATGCTTCCTTATGTAGGCTTCCAAAAAGAATTGTTGTAGGTTGCATACTTTAAAGCATTGTGGGTCAAGACTTTCTCAAAGGTTGACGACCTTTTGCTGACATCCTTCAATATGTTATATGATGAAATGTGTAAACCATTTTCTTTTTTGTTGAAATGTCTTTGTATCACTAGCAATACCAAGATGAGCTTTCACACATTGATGAATAATACTTTTTGATAGAATCTTTCTTGAAAATAGTTCACAGTCAACTTGTAGAGATCAGATGGTGTGACATTGTAAAGATGCGAGAGTACTTAATTACACTTCTTGACTAGTGAAGATCATCTTGTGCTTCAAGCTTTTATAGACTTTGTCTATTCTTGCTTGATAGCGTTTAGTGTAGCATTCATATACTTTCCTAGATGTGTATGTTCTTCGAAAATGTCCAGTGCTTTCATTCTTCTAGAGATCTTTAAATATAATTTCTTCAAAGAGACATTTCATGCCTTCTATATCCTTGTCTTGTAGAATTGACATCATTTGATAAGATCTTCTATTATAGTAAAATGACTACTGACAATTTAATCATTTGTTCTTGATGTAGTTGTTTGATGCTTTGTGCATATATTGTCTCTACTTGTATGTTCTTCTTTGACAAATATTTATTTTATGTTTTTCTTGTGATTTTTGCTTGAAACTTTTCTTACATTTTGTCAACAATTCGTGTTTGATCTAATATCATTTTATGTTTACATTTAATATCTATTTCATACTAGATAACTTATATTAGACAAAACAAAGTTTTATTTGTTATAGTTGGTATCAAAAACAAAATTTATAAAATTAAAATTTATATTTGGAGAAGAGTTAAATGATACTTAAATGACACTTAAGTCATCTTTTACTTAGTAGGAAGGAACCAAACTTCAACATAACACCAAGTGCAAGACTAAATGTCTAATGTTATTTCATACATAAGAAAAAGAGTGCATGTCCTAATTAGAGTGGAAAAGGTGTATTCTTGAAAACCTTTGGAAGAGAGTACGTTGTTGCACAAATGAATCAAGAATATGGGTATTTTCTTTTTATTAAAACTAATAACACTTTTAACCATATGTGAACTACCAACTCATAAATATACGTAAGTTTGCCGATTTTAATCACGTCTCGATAATCAAATTTCAACATAAAAATGAATTGCAACTTTTATTTAAAATTATAGTATTGAACCATTTAATTATAAAACATAAATTATTATCATTTGTATTAATCATTATTGGTATAATAATAATAATACATTTCATTGAATTTATATAATTTAATTTGTATTCTTGTATAATAAATAATACGTACGATAATTATAATTTCCAATTTAGTCTAATTATCAACCTTAACCATGTGTTAACAACCTTAAATTTAAACTTAAGTTAAATTTCACGTGAAACGAAAATAAATTAAATTGGACTTATCTTTAATCTTACATATAATGATTTCTTTATAATTGATAATATAATATTTTTAGAATGACTTTGCTTAAAACTTAAGCTTTAAAAATAATAAGAGAAAACATGTTTAAGAAAATAAATGAAAAAATTAAAAGTAAGTAAAATTTTATTATAATTTATTATTTAAGATTTAAGAGAGAGAAGATGGACGCACTTTTTTTAATAGAAGAAAGGAAAAAGCGAGTGAACCTCACTACTATATATGCTTCGTTATTAGGATATGGACAATTTTTCATTTCTCTTTTCGCAAAATTTCGGATCTCTTCTTCAGTTTCATAATCAAAACCCTAATTACCAATTTCACTTTTCAACATCGAAAAGCCTATTTCTCTCGTCCTGGTTATAAGTTCCAACGGTTTTCCGTTCTCCAGCTTGATCCTGAGGTACTTTCTTCTTCTCTTTTTCCTCTGTTATCAATTCTCTTCAAAGTTTTTTCGCTTTTAATCTCAACCATAGTTATAAAATTTTGCGTATTAAACTCTATTATTTGGTTTCAGTTGTTTAGTTTTTAGATTTTATTTTTATTTTGTTTTTGCAATTATGGAATTTCGCGATTTGCATTCCGCATTCGGTGGTTATTCGGATTTTTGGAATCGGAATGGTGGGGACTTGTTTGGAGTTGGTCTAGTTTTGGTTTTGTTGTTGATGGATCCTTGGTCGGAATTTGCTGTGGATTTTGGTTTGTGTTGCTGATTTTGATTGTTCTGTATTGGGCGACATTGGCAATATGTTTTGAAGACTGAAGAACAATAATGGCTCTAATTAGTAGCATTGGATATGCGGTAGTTGATAATATGTTTTTTTTAGATTTTTCCTGACTATATGGATGCGCTTGTTCTAATACGAGTATGTTGGTTGTTGAGTTTCTATGCAGCTGATTGTATGTGTTGCTCTATCAGATAATGCTATCTTTGTTGCTGGCATGTTCAATTTTTGGGTGTCTGCCTTTCATTAGTATACTACTGAAACTACTGTATAATTAATTGCATATCGTTGCTTAAGTTGACTGCAATTATATTTGCTTAAGTTGGAACATGGTTTTCTTCGTTTTTTAATTCTGGATGTACTTTACCGCTGTAGGAGTGTGTAATACCTTTTTTCTGCACATATTATCTTGTTTTATGCTCCTAGTAAAAAGGATTGGAAGGTTACTAATAAGAATCAGTGAGAGTGGAAGGTTAAGTATATGATTTGATTTAGTCTATCGAAATTTACATGAGGGCGTGATAAAATACAATATTAATCAAATAATTATAATTCTGATTTTGTTATTTTTGTTTAAGTTAGTGTTCCTTAAACTGATCAATATACTGCGGGGAAGTTCACCAAAGACATGTAGTCCTATTCTGATTGCTAATTTCCTCATTTCTATCATAAGATTCTGTACAGAAGAATGGGAATATTGAGTTATGGTAGGACTAAGACTAACTGAAATGGCACTGGGTTTTCTAAGGCCTAGCTGCAATGAATGTCTTTATTTATTGAACTTGACAAGTATGCTGTATTTGTACCTTTGTTTGGTGACCGGTATTGTATATCTTTTATGGTGATGGAAGGTTAAGTATATGGGAATAACCTGTTGGAAACTTGATTCATTGCACTTAGGTTTCAAAATAAGGGGATAAATGTTTTGGTGGGTCTTTGTTATTGGTTCTTTATGTTCTGTTGAAAATTTCGATATTATTGTACCTGTACCTGATTGAAGTGCTGTAATTGTATCTGTGTGGAAAGTTATTTATTTCTCAGGAAATCTTCTATTGTCAGGGTGTATGCAAGGATATGTAGGGGATCTTGGTCTTAAGTGGACAAGGGTATTGGGCTGACTGGGGGTAACCGACTGCCAGCTTGGCCATGGGGTAAAATTGGAGAGAAATTATGTTGTAAGCTAAGGAGAAATATTAAACAAGAGAAGAGTAGAGAGAAGCGAAGAAGTAGTGTGTCTGAGGTCCTATGTTACTGTTTATTTTTAGTTCATGGCCTCTCGAATGTCATATGTTACTGTATATTTTGATTTCAGCTGAGTCAGGTTTTATAGGATTATGTGATTCCTGAACAATGTCAGTTTCCATCCTTTCTATACTTGATTAAACAAATTATAGTAATATTCCCTGAGGTTTTCTCGAATCACACTCACCCCCTTTTTTTTATCCTTGCCTCCCTTGTAGTGGGTTAAGTGTAACGTTTCTTAAAAACTTAAGGGCTGGATGTGTAATGTAAAACTGGGTGTTAGTGTAATATTTTAAAAACTAAGGGGAGGTTTGTGTAGGATTTTAAAAAAGTTGGGTGTAAGTGTAATTTAAAAAAACTTAAGGGCGTGTCAGTGTTATTTACACAACAAGTTATCTACTTTGTTTGGTGTAGGGGGTACAAAGTGTGGGGAGATCCTTGTATTGTTTCGTTATTTTTAAAATTTTAATTGTTTTAATTTTTCCTGATTAAAGCACTGCAGTTGCATTTGTATGCGATTTGTGTACTGATCACTATTAGATTCCATTCTTTCAATACTTAGATTGAAACAAATTATCGACTCTTGCTATGCGTCCTTGTTTTTTTAAGTGGCAGCAATGCAATTTTCATGCTCTGTACTGTGCTTCTGTAGAGAGCATTATTTTTTATCATCAAATAGATTTTGCATTGCATGAATCCTTTAATTCTCATTAAAGTTTACAGAGATCTTAATGGATGAAGTTATTCCAGAGAAGGAAACTGCTGATCAATGGAACAAGAACATTTGAGAATCAATGTCTGAACTCAATCTGTGCATGCAACAGAATATTCAGGGGACAGAAAAGCAGTTTCTTCTGAAGGAAACTTCTTTTAAGGATAAATTTAATCCATTTGGTTTTGTAGAATTATATTTTTTTATTGGTTTCTTTCCCTCCCTTTTCCTTTTCCCCCTGTGGTTTGTTATAGTTTAAACTGGGACCTGTTTTCATCCTGTAATCCTTAAGCACTTGATTGTTTGCAAACAGATCCATACCCATGATGGCATTGATGTTAACAGACAGACTGTTATCTAGATGTTTTTTTTTTTATGTTTTATTTTGTTGATGCCTATCTTGTTTGTGTAGTAATTTATTAGTTCACTAGAAAATAGTTTAATCTGATTATTTCGCTTTTATGTTTCAGGGACATATTTTTTACTAAAGAGATGTCTCCTTCCAAATCTAAGTCTAAAGAAAAAAAGGCAGGCAAAGAAGCTCAGAAGTCTGCTGCCAAGTCTTCAGGGTCTGCTAATTCAGTAGCTGGTGTACCAGCTAGTGCATACAACCCTTTATTAGGAACATTCCATACTTTGGAGATGCAACCAGCATCTACTTCCCAAGTACAATCGAATGCTCGTTTTCGGAATATAGATGAGACAGATGAACATCCCGCTGGCTCGGTGGTAGCTGGTGTAGAGTATGATTCTGTTTCTAACAATGGAAGTTGGTCTGGTGAGTCGGAGGACCATAAAGAGAAATCTTCTAATCCTCCTGCCCGACTGGATGCAGTACCAGGAGCTGATAATGACAAACGAGAGAAAATTCGACAGAAGAATGAAAGGAAACATCAACGACAGAAGGAAAGGCGGGCACAAGAGTTGCATGATCGTTGCAGTGGATATATTATGTCAAGGAAACTTGAGGCACTTGCTCAACAGCTTGTGGCAATGGGGTTTTCTCACGAGCGTGCAACAGTAGCATTGATACTGAATGAGGGAAGGGTGGAGGAATCAGTAGCATGGCTGTTTGAAGGTGGTGAAGAAGCAGATAATCATAAAGATGCAAATATAGCTGGGAGTAATTTGAAAATTGATATATCAGAAGAACTTGCTCGGATTGCAGACCTAGAAATGAAGTACAGTTTCTCAAAACAGGAGGTTGAAAGAGCTGTTGTTGCTTGTGAGGGTGATCTTGATAAGGCTGCAGAGTCTTTGAGAGAATTGAAGCTGGAACGACCTTCTGGTCCACCAAAGCCAGATGAAATTGGTGATCCTCCTTCATTTGGCAGTAAGCAAGCAGGAGTTGTGAATCAGAATGCTAGGCCACAGACTAAACCCATTCTTTCTCCAAATCAACTAAAAAAAGATGAAAAGGATTTTAACTATACCAAGCAAGCAGTTACTGGAGGATCTGTGGAATCCAGCAACAGACCTGTGCAGCCTCTTAAGAGAATCCAACCCAAGTCTGATTGGGCAAAGCCTCAACAAGCTTCTATACCAGCTGACAAGAGGTGGCCAAGTGCAGGATCTAATCCTTCGGTTTCCTACTCATTAGCATCACCATTGCAAGTGTCACCAACACCTGCTAAGACAGAAGCTTCTTATATGGCTGTTGGAGGTGATTATAAGAACCTTCAACCTGGTCCAGCTAGGGAGCCAGTAATTGTGATGCAGCGGCCTCAAACTGTTAATACAAAGCAGATTCCAGCTGCCAGCTTGAGTTCTTCTCCTCCTGGAATAGCTGCCAGTTGGTATCCAACTAACAGTGTAGAAGTCATGAGATCCAATGGCTTTATGTCTCATCCGACTAGCTCTAAAAGCCTCAGTTCAAACTATTTCAGTTCTAATCCAATGTACCACCAACTTCAGGGTCAGCCTCCTCAACAGTTTGTGGCTGGCAACAGCAGTTCAGTAGATCTGCAAGCAACCAACCGAGGGAATAGCCCATGGAATAGAACAACGGCTACATCTCCAACTCTCGCTGCTGCTTCTTCTCTTGGACTCTTTTCTGGGCTAGGATCTGCAGCAACATCAGGGTCAACTTCTCCAGTAGACTGGAGCACTGGTGGGTCAATGCAATTTGATTATACCAACATAGACTGGTCCTTGGATAGAGGCTTATCTCCACCTAGGTCTAATGCATTATTGCTAGGGCTTTCACCTTTTACAAAGAGTAGTGCTCTATACAGCTCAAATGCTTCTGGTGTGGTTCCTCAGCCAGCAATTAGATCATTACCCTCTAATGGTAGCATTGTTCCCCTGCCTGGATTGCAAGATGGTGGAGTATCTTCTGCTGAAGCATCAGGTTCTCGGGAATGGAGTTCTCCATTTGAAGGGAAAGATCTTTTTAGTTTACCGAGACAGTTTGTTTCTTCTCCCTCTCTGTAGAGTGGAGGGAGAAACCAAATGAATAAAAAAAAGACCAAAAAATGTGTGGATTTGATGTTTGTTCTTATGATGCTATAGTTGATATGATGTTGGTGGTAAGCTTTCTGTGAAAAACGGGCGTCTAATTTCACATGCACTGTACACTTCCCCGTCGCATACACAATTCACTTCCATACCCTAATCTTTTAACTGTCCAACCCAGATGAATTATACAGACCCGGATATTTTAGAGTTATGATGCAGTCTCAAGGACACTCTAAACTGGGTAGAGCCGTGGAACGTCTGATGGCGTTCAAATATTCCATGACTCTGCTCCCATTCCTCGTGCCAGTTTCGTGGCAGTGGTACATTTTTTAATAGGTTTAATTATTAAATTTATCGCTTAATTATTATTATTTTTGAATTTTATCACCTTTTTTTTTCATTTTACAACTGAACATTTTGTTTTCATGTATTTTATGGATCTGTTATCCCAAAACGGATCAGTAAAGTAAGTGAAAAAGGAATGTTTGATGGTAAAATTGTGATAAAGAGATTTAAGTGGTAAATTTGGGGAAGTGATAACAGTTCAATGATAAAATGTGTAATTAAATTTTTTAGATTCAAAGGCTGGAATAAAAAACTCTATCAGAATTTAGAGTTACAAAATTAAGGACTATAGAAAACTATAATTAACAAACTTCCATAACCACTATTCACTTTATGATTTCTCCGACAAAACAAGTTCAATTATCAATAACATTAGTTTCCTTTAGGGTATCAGATTAGACTCAGATGTTGATTTAGTTTGTACTTTGAATCTAGTCTGTTCATATGTAAAGCAAATTTTCCTGCTGTCATTAGAAAAAACTCAACAGTCCCCAAATCTCAATTTCTCTAAGAAAAGGCACAACTGCAAATGTCAGCAAGGTCTGAAACATCTACATATTTCTTTTGTAATGCTTAGTCATCCAAACTGTTTACCCGAATTTGTTCTGGATCATAGCCAATCCAAAAGTGTGATTAGACATGTTTGGCATCAGTTAGACCAAGGACTTGTTTTATATATTAACTGGCTAAACCCTAAACCCTTCAGAATGTAAATAGTAAAAAACATAACGATCCAAAGCAACTATGACGAAAACCATTCGGCCCATTGAAAGATTAATTCTGATTAGATACTTCAGAGTGTAGATAGTAAAAACCATAACGATCCAAAGCAACTAGGACGAAAACCATTCGACCCATTGAAAGATTAATTCTGATTAGATACTGCATTATCAAATGACTCATTAACAAGGAGAATAATCACCAAGTAGAAGAACCCCGTTAAATGTGTATTGCCTCTATAACCCGGAGTACATGCAAACTAAAGTGTAGGCTGGACCTAAGCAGGTTTTACTGTCCTGTCTCAATCTTCAAAGTCAAGATTTATAGATTTTTCTTAGTTATAAAAATTGTCTCATTTTTGTTGAATACAGGATATACCTATATCTATGTCCATATCCGCTCTTGAATTATCTTTAATATTAATTAAATAATTTTATAATAATTATAGATAACTAAAATTTCCCTATAGTTATAACATTTATTATATTTCTTTGAAAATATTGAGAGAGAAAATAATATAAGAATTTGAGTAAACTTAGTATTTAAACTGTCAAGGAGAAGATGAAATGAAAATTAGTATAGCAAAAATTTAGTTTTTCAAATGAAATCATATTAAGAACTAAATAAAATAATAAATTACCTAATAAACTAATGATTTATTCTATTTGATTTCGATTTAATTTGAAAAAAATTGAAGTTTTCTTTTTTTAAAATGTAATATATTATTTTAAAAAATTATTAAAAATAATATAATTGAAGTTAATAATAAAAGAGAAAATATTTCCGAAATTTAAATAAATTTGATGAAAAATCGTATAATAAAAAAAGTTCTGAATTATTAAGAACAATAAAAAATAACTTTTTTTTATCATTGCGAACTTAAATGTCCTGTATTCAATTTAAAATATTAGATATTACATATAATATATATCCATACATGAGTCTACTCAATATGAGTTTTTTTTTTTATCAAAATCAAGAATTTTCAAATAATTTTCAAAAACGACGACTTTATTAGGTTATTCCCAGATAGACCACCACACCCACAATGTACTTTAACTTTTTTTCCCTTTTCAACATGTATAGAATTGGTTATATGTTAAATATAATCAAATATTTTTATTTATTACTTTTCCAATATTATATATTTCATGTTCTATTTTAATAAGGTATTTTTTATTTTTTTTTATTTACTTATAATAAATAATAAATAGTTAATTTTTAAAGGGGATGATTTCCATTTGCTGGTCATCAGGTTTGAAACTTTTTTGAAAATGTAAACAGGATAGAATGATATTTGATTTATAAAAAAATTAATGTAAGCACCACCAACACTTGTGTGAGTGAGGTTTTAGAATTTGACAAGAAAAATACAGAGACTCTTCATTTGTCTTAATTAAATTAATTTAGTTTTATTTTAATTGAATTTAAAATCAAACTCAATCAAGAATGAGAAGTGATGATACAGGCAAGTACAAAACTCTTCATTTAAAATGGGTGCAGAGTAGCAAAAACTTTTTATTTGAAATGTTATTGGGAAATGAAGAGATGGGTAAATGTTTTGAAATGGATGCAGAGTAACAAAGACTCTTCATTTGAAATGTCATTAGAAAATGAGAAAATAAGTAAATGTTCATTTAAAATATCATTGGAAAATGAGGAAATGAGTAAATGTAGAGGGCGAGACTATTTATTTTTTTAATTAAATTAATTTTAATTAGATAAATTAGGTGGTGATATGCATATTATATTAATTTTTAATAAAATTAGGTTAAGTCAGGAAGGTGAACAATTTAATACCATTAATATTATTTAATATATATATATATATATAATATTAACATCCATCCCATTTATATAATTTTTTTAAAATATTATATTTGAAAATATAAACCAAGTGAAAAATACAGTTGAGTTTTGTAATATTAAATTAAGGGTATAATAGACTTTTCAAGTCTAATATGGAAGTCTAGGAAGAGATCATAAAAGTAGAGGAAGAATTCATCTTTTATAGGTCAGTTCACATCCAAGTTGTTTTTGACAAGTGAAATTTAAAACAGACCAAAACACACAAGATACCAGTCTGCATTGCTTAGTTTCTTCCTACACCCCATAAATGTAGAAAAGGTTTAATTGTTCGGAATGTTTTTAATTCAAAAAATATATAATAGTGAATTTTTAATTACACAATTAAATTATATAATTCAGATATACATTCAAGAATAAGAAATACAATAATGTATTTCAACCATTCAGATAAAAAAATATATAATCCAAAACTCTTATCTCTGACTAAATTTCTTGGTTTTCTATAATCCAAAAATCTTATCCCAAAAATAACTTAGGACTTTCCAATATTTCATGGCGAAGGAAGAGAAAACTATCATTAAAATATGTATATAAAGAGTCAAATTCTTGATAGAAACAAATAGTTCATTAACCATTTATAAACTTTTCACAAATAGTTCTACATTTATATCATAGGCATACTTCCCACCAAGCTAATACCAACTTCAGAAAGAAAGGGATGGCAAGGAATATCAAAAATCAAACTTTCCCCATAGACATATTCCAACGTTACTTACATTAAATGGTTTAAAAATCAATTTATCAAACTTTGAAACAGAACTACGACAAATTATTCCGACATTGTTACTTCTTTCAGACATTGTTACTTCTTATAGAGGCCTGCCTAATATTTGTTCAATCTATTTTCTCTCTTTAATTTTATTTATTCCCAGAAGTTAAAACAGCAAAACTTAATTTTTACACCATTGAATGATGCAGGAGAAAAAGACAAGATAATGCAATTTTACACTACTGTCTTCTTATCTTGAAAGACCATATGATTAAACAGACTCAGAAACAACAGAAGCAGAGGCAGAAGAAGGATTTGAAGCAGGTTCTTGATACCACTGGTTTGCCTCTCGAGTGAGAAAATAGGCGTCTGCAAATGAAGGTGAGAAATTCACATCAAAATCAAAATCCATCATAAGCTCATTCTAAAACAGCCTCCTAAGAAATTGCTTTACATAACATAAATATAAAGTGCTGATTAAAAAAATAGATGTACTTAACATCTAGGTAACACAAAAAGCATGCACTTGTTGAAATAATTTTACTAAAATAACCTCATTTTCTCAGTAAATGTATTACTTTTATCTGGGGCAAATACATTAACATTGATATAGTTTATTTGGAGGAAAATTAGAAATAAAAATAATACTTCATTGAATGCTGAAAACATTTGTCAATTTGAAAAATTTTTAACGTTAAAACTGCAGGCATATGGAACGACAATGAATAATTAGGATTATTCAGATTCTATCATTGAAGGCGGCAATCTAATTAGTCAAAACCAGATCAAGGGATTAACTTAGGAATTAGTGTGTTTATAACTCAATAAATCTCACATTCAATGCTTTGAAAAAGTGCTGCTTTGTTCACCGTTTTTGCATAAACTAAATGCAAACAATTGCTATAACTATGGTCTTTAACGCACCATTCTAACCTCAGTAGCTAAAAGTAGAAAAGAAAAGTCATATTTGTCCAAGAATAAAGGTTAAAGGATCATAAAACACATCATTATGCACCAGCACCAACATGCGACAATATCTAAAATGTGTGATGAGACAACAGCAGCACCCTTTCAATTAATGCAGTTAGTGAAAAACTTTTCAGCAGACTCCACCCAAAAGGCCATCTGGCTCACCGAAGTGTACTTTCCCCATCAGGACTTCATTCAACAGGGGCATTTGAATTGAACTTAGTTTATTTTTCAAATTAAAATAGGTACCGTAAGGGATTTATGTTTCTAACAACTCGTATTTTGCAGATCAAATGCATGTTGAAACTCCGCATATTCTTATATGCTATATAAGTAAAATTAAGCAATGTGAACAGGTAATTCATTTCCCACTTTCCAAATTATAAGAAAGGTAGAATTAATCATTTTAGCTTCTGGATAATGGATATCTGCATATGGAACTAGAGCTTCAATATATCAGACATGGATATAGAGTTAATTTATCAAAGCTTACCTGATAAGAACACATCTTTATACTCATCATCATCATAAACAAATTGTGGAGGATCAGGAGAGCCAATTCCAACGATGGTGCTTCCACTGCATGAGATGCATTCAGACAGCATATAAGATGATTGCATCTTTTAAATCATCACTCCATATTACAGCAAAAAGAAAGAAGATCAAATCAAATTCTGACCACTTCAGAATATTTAATACCATTAGGAAAAGGGCAATGTAAACTTCAGTTTACTTTTATATATAAGCTTTGATAGAATTATAAAGGAATTGTAGAAAATAGAAAATGAAAAACTTTATTCTCTCATATTTCTGAATGGAAATACAGGGATAAATATGGAGGAAGATGAAACTGTCTTCATCAAAACAAGGAGATAAAAGCTGAAACAAAATTTCTACCTACCAAATCAAGCAAAAAACAGAAGGAACTAATAATCATGGAGATTAGGTAACATAACTACCAAATTTTTTTTAATCTAGAAACAAAACCTTCTAATAACTCGTAATAAATATGGAAGATTCTCCAAATAATTCCTAATTACCATGACAAATTTCCACACTCCCCTTCAATCTAGGTTGTAGACGTTTAGCAATCCTTGTTTTGAAGTAAGATTCTCGAATGCCTTCCTAGGTAAGGCCTTAGTCAGGATATCTACGGTCTGCTGACTGAGTGGAATGTATAGAAGTGATACGGTGTCATTTTCTATATTTTCTCTAACATTGTTGATCAATCTCTACTTGATTTGTGCTACCATGGTGTAACGCATTCTTAGCTATGCTGATAGCTGACTGTTGATCACATAACACAATTATAGACGGCCCAAAAATATGAATTCCAATTTCATGTAACACCCTTTTCAACCAAATTCCCTCAGATATACCTCGACAGAGAACTCTGAATTCTACTTATGTACCTGTATAGGATAGGAGTTACAAATTCGAGAATTGAAAAACTTCACATCGAAACATTTTTTTTTTTTTTTTTATTTGTTAGATGTAACAGGCTTAACCCATACATTTTGTATGTTTCTTGTCTATAAATACATAAACCTATGTGTTCATTATACACAATGAGATTAATCCTATAGCTCTTTTTACTTTATTTTCACATGGTATAGAGTTAGGGTAAAATCCTTGAATTCCTAATGAATCCATTGTTCATTGGTGACTTTTTTTTCCCCTGCTGTTACTGCTCTGCCGCCACCATTCTAAATTTGGACCGCCCTTTTCATATTTCCTTCTTAGGGTTTCTCTTCCACAGGAGACAGTTTCAATATATGAAGCACAATACAAATTTAGACACAGAAGATCCAATGCGGATAATGGCCAAAATGTAAGACACCAGGGACATTGCACATACCCATACATGAGAAAGTCAAGTGATATTGAATACGAAAAAATGACAAAAGATCTACGTTGATGATCAAGATTTCTATTCAACTTCTTCCAATATTTATTAGCCTAACAAAAATACTTAGAGGAAATGACATCATTCTGGCAAGAACCTTTTATCTTTAGCAAAAAATTGCCAAACAAGATGAATTACGTCATTCTAAAATATTATTCACCTTTCAAACGAGTTAGGAAGCTTTACATTTTGCAATGGCAATTAGTCTCTCAAAAATATTACCAGGTGACATTATTTTTTAATAATTTATATTGTTTTAAGCTGACTTTTCTAAATTTTATCTTTCTTAATAATACTGGTGTCCTTGAAGTATCTAGCTATAAACAGGTGTTGGTTCAAGAGTTCAGGCTGTCAAAAAATCATATTTCAATCGGACACCTAATGAGAACAATCCAACAAGTGTATATGGGTGCCACAGAGGTGTTGGTATTGGCAGTCGGTCCGACATTCCAACACTCCAAGCTTGAGGAACATCTGGGCTTTATACTTACTTAAAATAAAGCAAATGTTTCAGTTTTCCAAATGCTAATAATTTGACATGATCCCTTAGACCCCTATTTATTTGTCTAACTAACAAATTGCTCTAACTGTTAATAGTAACTTTTTTGTCTGTCTTCCCTTTATTGTTATCAAATAACTTAGACAATGTCAAAGGTTCTAATCATAATTTCAAAGAATTTTAAATCTACACTTTTAAGTTAAAATATGAATATTATGTGAAGTATTTCTACTTGTTTTTGGCTTTACCTTGTGCTTGATTAACTTGCAAAATATGCTGAATATTCTTCTAATGAAAGAAATTCATTATGAGATAAGAAAATCACAACGATCTGTAGAGTATAAGGGATTCTCCTTAAATAAAAAGGAAAATAAAAAATACAAAAAATTCATTAGAGCTATGTTTCCCAAGCTGTCAACAAGAGTGTTGCTTGACATAAAAATTTAATCATTTACTTCTACCAAACCACTAAAACTGAACTAGAATATTGGTTAACGGGTATAGGAGACACCTAGCATTCATGAAAAGGGAAAAACAATGCATTATATTAAATTCTCATACATAGATAAACTGTTTTAAAGGTCCATCTTCATACAAATTCTAGTCATTTCAGTTGGCTAGAATCTTATGCAGCTATTAGATTTTCAAATCATAGATGATGACTTGTATTATTTAGAAGGCTTTCTGTCTGAAATTTGATGGTCAGAGTTGATTCTAAAAGGTTCTCAAGACAAAGGATTAATTTGTTCAGTCACCATAATTCAAGATCACAGAAAACTCATCACCTATTCTACAAACCAGATTTAGAAGAAAGGTGTATCAGTATATCCACAATCCATGTTAAGGCAATCGTTTGTGCAGCCATTAATTGCATGCTATCATGCTACAGTTAAAAATTGTTAGAGTAAAGTCCAACAGCCCTACTTTTGATTAAGTGCTTTCAACAACAAAGTATAAAACATGAACATGTTTCATTTGTAAGATGATGTGTTTTATCAACAATAGATCATGTAAGACGCAAGTGCTTCGTCTGACAAATGATACAAACACCTTATACTCTTTGCTTCATCTGATAAGCAAAGTCTTTATCAAACGATAAGCACATAGTTTTACAAGTTACTTGAACTAATCAGATATCATGTCATTTGGATCAAGCTAAAGATAGACCCTTCATCTTCTAGTAGAATGTAAGAAAAGTTTAAGTAACTGAAAGACTTGGTTATTTTGTTCAGTAGATATAATCAAAGACTAAGCCATTGTAGAACAAACTCACTTTTCACTAGTAATGTAAACTTAGTACATGAGAGGTTAGGTCATGCCCCTACAACATTATGTGGAGAAACCTTTGGAAAGAACACGTAATATGTTTGTGCCTGGGGGAAGCTCTAGCAAATATATACGACTTTCACATAAATGCCCGTCTAGATATTAAAGAATAATAGGTTTTCCAGTGCTTTTACCTTCCTGACATAAAAACAGCATCATATTCTCCACGACCAGCTGCACTAATTCGCTGCTTCAGTCTTTTAAGAGATGGGAGAACTTCAAACGCGGGAGGTTCTGCACATGAAGAAAAAAAGGAAAACAATGAAAAGATAATTAAGGTCAAATGGATCGGAACAGTACCAAACTTCAATGAGAATCAAATATAACTGTGTCAACGACAAGAAGGATCAGTGTTCAAGATAGTCAGGGACACAGTTGATATTTCAGTAAGTTGTACATACAATTATATAATGATAACAGAACAGTAGAATCTCAGTTCTGCTATTTACCATCATGCTAGACATCTCGGAATTATGTACAATGTGCAGTCAAGAAAATCAAATCAAAGCCAAAGTGAGAAAATACATAGCTAAAAGCATACCTAAATCGTTAATACAAACATCTTGTGAGATACCAATTTTTGAGATCTTCTCCAATAATGTTAAAGGATCAACCTTACTAGTCTGGTCCAAACGTAGACGCTGTATCATTGGAAGTTGTTAAATTCGTGACAAAAAATCAGGGGAGGGGGAAGTGTGGTTTTATTACTAATCCGAAAAGACAACTACCTTGTAGACTTCAGCAGTCGAGCATGCTTCTGGGGGCTTTATGAGAACCATCGGAACGTCCAGAGATACTGGTGGAGGAATATTCTGAACAACCTGCACACAAGTGAAAGAAAAATTCTTGAATAAAATATAATGATTGGGAAATCACATAGGATATAAGTTTAGCTGCCCGAAAATGGTTAAAAGGGTTATAAATGCATGTGAATTATGTAGTCATCATCAAACAGAATAGTTAAATAAATCACTTCACATTCAATATTTTAGGAACACACAAATTCCTTTCCATCCATGACAAAATGATCTGGTGTCTGTACTAAATTATTAAAGGTTTCAGGAATAAAGATAAATCTAGGTGATCTGAATTAACAATGGTAAAATGTTGAGTCCACTTGGTCATACTATATATAAATAATATCACTTGCTCATATTTAATCCGCAGAGAATGACTATCAAAGTTTTGTACCACGACTCTTTAAACTGTATTCTTGGACAATGGGATAAGTCTCTTTACAATTACAGCATCTAATCAGAATTGTACAATATTATCTATCAGTGCCATAGATTGTGAATCCGCACAGCAATACAAAAGCTTCTTGCGGTTTTTCTCAAATGTGACTTTGAGAATGGAAGGTACCTAATTTTTTGACTAACCTCTCCTCGACCAGTGCAATAGGCTGCTCCTTGAGAGAAAAAGAACGGAATATCTGATCCAATCTCACTTGACCATTCTTGGAGTTCTTTCTCTGAGGCAAGACAACCACTGAATTGATTTGCTGCCCATAGTGCAGTTGCAGCATTGCTACTTCCACCACCAAGCCCTGCCCCAGTAGGCACCCGTTTATCCAGATGAATCTGAAAAAAACATGAATATACACAATACACATTAAATCTTGTGGTAAGTGGAGTTTAGATTAAACAAATAAGCATGCAGCTTTTAATTAAAAACGATAAAAATTAAGAAGAGAATAAACATTGTTACTTCGTACCCAAAAGAACTTGTCACTGCCAGTCTTCTTCCTATAAAGGTTAAGCGCCTTAATAATCTGTTAAAAGAGAATTTCCACATAACATTCTCTGAAGTCTGAACAAATAAATGACCAGGAGAAGAACAGAAGGAGAAGGGAAACAGTAGTACCAGATTTCTATCATCAAGGGGCACCCCAGACACATTGGTTGACAGGCTATCCTTGGTGTTTGAAGGTGACAAAGAGAACTTAATTATGTCACCTAGACTTATCACCTGAAGACTCAAAAAATGCAAGTAAGGCATGTCCAAGAATGCATAAACCATATTAGAAGGTACATGAAATAAAAGAGCACTCAAGTAGTTGCCAAATTATGATAAACTCTAACATGAAAAAGGGATGCCAAGTCATGATACCCATCTTCCCTCTTGTTTGTTATTCTCAAGAAAACATTTATCTGCAGAAGAAAGGTTGTCAATTTCAACACAAAACAAACAAATTTGGGTAGCCTCCAAGCCAAAGCATGGGGAAGGTGATTACCTTGCAAGGAGAGAACAAAGTAAGCCTTGAAAGGGGAGCTACCCTGTCCACTTCATCAGCCAACTTGTTAATCCTTCCTTCAGGGTCATACACAATCTAATTTCACCAACAAAAGGTTACAACTTTTAAAAAACATTTATTAAAAAGCAAATCCAAACCTAAAACAAATGTCATTCTACACAAACAACCACACTGAAACTTCAATCAGTCCAAAGCATAATAAAAAGGAAATAGGGGGAGCAAAATATGCAACCTCTATTTGTCTCTTAGAAGTGTTGGAATCAGAAACCATGGCTCTGACCGAGTGGGGTCTCTGAAAGCGAAGCTTAGAATGAAAATTTGATGAGCCATTTGGTCTGAATTGAGCAAAATGGCTACTTCTGAAGGAGTTTTGGGAAGTAGGGAAGACATAGCTACTGCAAAGAAGGTGAGACGAAGCCATGGGTAGGTGAAAGATTGGAACTTCAATTCAGCTGCAGATTGGGTACAGAAAAATGTGATCTAAGTGATTATGTGCTTCTTGTTCGTTTCTTCTTCCTACCAAAGCTGGTCAAATTCAATTCTGCCGGTAGAAAAAAATTCTTAAGAATGGTTTTCGAGACTGCTTTAAACGAATTCAAACGGTCAAAGCCGAGAAATCTCTTCTTTACATGTTTTTTCAGAGTCTGGCTAGCAGAGGTGGCTTATTGGGGGACTGATTAAAGAAGCACTAATTATTTTTAGTTTATATATATATATATATATATATATATATATATATATATATATATATATATATATTAACTCTAAACATTATATATTTTTATTATAAAAACTAAAACAATTACAAGTAGAACAATAGTTGTTAACAAGTCATTAGTTGATGATTTTCTAGTACTCAACCTATCATTTGTAAAATTAACATTATTTTAATGCGTGATGAAATTTTCAAAGCTAAAGTAGTGGTATAAGAAATAAAATATTAATCAGTCAATATTCAAAGGTCAACATAAATAAAAATTTTAAACTTTTTTTCGTACAACATTTTTGCTGTAATATATTCCTTTTCCAATTCTTTGTAGTAATAACAGAATTTTATCCCTAAAAACTTAGAAAATAGTTTTAGAATCAAAATATTATAATTAGAATTATACATAAATATTTTATTATTAAATTCAAAAATTTATATAAATAAAAAAATCAATTATTTATATTTTATTATAAATAATATCTTTTTAAAAATATTTTTATTTTCTTATATGTGTTCTGTTTAAAAATCTTATTTTATCTTTCTTTAGATTCACAATCAAATATTATTTTTGGATTGTTAACAATAATTAAAATAAATTTCACAAGTTCTAATTTTTTCTTGTAGGAGTGTGATAGAGATGATATATAATATAAATGTTTGACTTGTATATAGATATACTTATTTAAGTTAATGTATAAAGTATAATTTGGTTAAGTTGTTATTAATGGTTGTATTGAATGAAAATCAATTTAAAAAGTTGAGATTTTGTTTATTATCATGTTGTTTGCTTTTATCTCTAATTAAATTATTAATAATATCTTTTACTTTGAACTAGTTGAATTGAATGTAAATTTATTTGGGTAATTGTAGAAATTGGAATAGTATCAAACAACTAAAATTGAAATTATAATTATATTATTCTAAATTAGTAAAAGAAATAGTTCTAAGCTAGTGAGGTGTTGAATGAATTATAAATCATGTGAAAGTGTGATTGAAATATAGTATTTTCAGAAAAGAAAATATAGTGTTTAAAATATGTATTGAATTAGAGATTAGTCTAGCAAATCTGATCATATAGATTTATCGTGTCATATTAGAGGACTTGGTTTATATATCTACTTAACTGTGTAAAGAAATAATAATACAATGAAAGTAATATATAGGTGCATAATCCTAGGATCATACGATTATACTATATTATGTTATTCAAAATTTCACATATAATTGTGACACATAAAAATTGTAGGATTTGACAAGTAAAATTATAAAATTGTGTGAATTAGAATTTTGTTTAAATTGTACCAACTATCCACCTTTTTGGAAGAGATAGATTTAATTTAAATAAAATCTAATCCTAATTAATGCAACTAAGATTTTAGGTTAATATGTGTTGTCAAGGACAATACAATCAAATTAAAATTAAATTAAATTTCACCTATTTAAACTTCTTTAAATCTTTTTGGATGAATGAATTTGAATGAAAAATAAAATCCATTCAAAATACTTTTAAGGTTTATCTCTTCTTCTCCCTTTAAAATTCAAAAATATCAAGCGCTCAACTCATCATAGCAACACATTTTATATAAAAAAAATAAAATTTATTATCCATAATATAATCCCACCACTTTGTGCACTTTTTACTATTTTAACTATAATTTTGATTTTAATTATGTTGGAGACAAATGTCTATATATTTATAAGTAGATTTTTAATACGAATGGTATTAAATATTAGTTATTTGTAAACATTTTAATTATTTAATATAATTATTTAATATATGTAAGCAATTATGTTTAAAAGTTTGAAATGTTAATTATTTGTTTGAATTGAAATTTAAATTTATGTTAATTTTTTAAAGAATATCTAATTAATCAAATTTCGACATTTTATGAGATGAAAATATTAAACCAAGAAATGAATTTTTTGTTTTATGTTTTGTTTCTTCGTATATATTTAAAAATCTGTATGAAAAGAGACATTATCTTATAATTTTATTTAGTAATAATATAAATTGTTAGATGTTGTAATTAAGAGGTATTCATCCCGTGAGTGAAACTGCTTATCCATTATTATTAAAAATATAAACAGTTGTTAGGAGTTAATTTTTGTATTTATAGCAAAAAAGACAAAACTCAAATTGTTAGGAGGATCATTTCATTACTTTACACAAAATGCCAAAAAGTCTCACGGGAATTTTTAAATAAATAATATATATATATATATATATATATATGTTATATTTTGTTGTTATATATATATAGATATATAGATATATATATTATATTTTGTTGTTGTGAAGATTCACGCTACTAGATTTTTAGAATATAATATCTTTAACAAGAAAACAAATCTATAATATAATATCTTTACCTACTCACATTATTATTGATGAGCTTGCAGTATTCCATTGCTAATCAGATCTTTAGATTAATGACATAATCCGATTACCAATTTAAATATCAATTACCAAATAATTAGTCATTTGGTGGTATTGATAATTCTTATAATAATATCTTTAATATTTATAATTTTTATTATTACAGTAGTTTTATAAAAAAATTAAATGTAATTTTTGTAAAGCTTATATAATGTTTATACAATAAAAAATATGTAATAGCATAATGTTAAAATAAAGAAAATGTTTGATATAAATTTTTAAAAATATTAAAATATTACTGTAATTCAAATATATTTAAGAAAAGAATAATTTTACTTTACATCTCATAATAAAATAATACTATTTTATTCCTCTGATTTTTATAATAAAAAATTATATTTTAATAAAATAATATTATTTTTTAGTGTCACATAGAAATAAGTTAGTGAAACTAAAAAATAGTACAAATTCAATAAATATCACAGTATTCAAGGTTTATTTCCGTTGATTAAAATTGACGGCAAACATGACACGTGGATGGATAGCTACTGCAACTCACGTCAGAATCCTATCCCTTAGCCTGTTTCTGCTCCCCATTTCGAGGTTCACCTTCTTCGCTACATTCCACAATTTATCCCATTTTTAGGTAGAAAAAAAAGTGGAAAGGGAACTAATCAATAAAAATATTATACATAATTTAATTGATGTAATGTAACAATTTTTAGTTTGTATATTAATGTATTAAAAAAATTAATTTTTAAAATAAAATTTGAAAATAATTTAATGTAAAAATTAGTTTCAAAAATATAAATTAAATTTGAAATTAAAATAAAATTTTATTATAAAACTTTGTAAATAAAAATTATATTTCAAACTAATATTAAATAAATTAAAATATAAATATAAATTATAATTAAAATAAATAAACTTATATTTTTAAATAAAAGCATTTTAAAATAAAATAAATATTAAAATTTAAATCAATTAATTTAATTTAATTTATTATATTATATCTAAAAGATTATTATTAATAAAAAATTAATCATAATTTATTATGTTAAAAATATTAGAAAATAATCGATGATGCATATAATTTATTCTACACTTTTTTCATGCAAATATTTTTAAAGTTTATATTATATAACGATTTTCGTTTTATGTGTTTCTAATATTTTATATTTTCATTTTTCAAACTTTCTTTATATACCGCATAACCTTGCTTTTCTGCGCTAGAAAACAACTAAAGAGAAATAAGATTTTACCATTAAAAAAAAGAGAGAGAAAAAAAAGATAGATTTTACCGTCAAAAGAAAGAAGATATGTTTAATGTTTTTGCGTCAAAACTTATTCTTTGGAATAGAGTATAATTTACATTTTAATTTGATATATATGTTTAGTTTTTTTAGTATTTTAATTTTTGTTATTTAGATTTAATTTCTAGAAAATAATAAAAGATTCATCTATAATCCGTATGAAAGATGAAATACATGGTTATTCTAAGAAATATAAAATAATTGACTTGTCAAAATGAAGGTTTGGTCCATTTTAATAAATAAAGTGAGAAATAAAGCTAAGTAGGTTGTACATGTATCAATAAAGATGAAGGTATTATTTAACTTTCCAATATGAAGGTGAGATCCACTTCAACATATAAAATTGAAAGATAGTTATGTTAGGTTACACCATACACCAATGACAAAGATAAATGTGGGTGTTAGAGACATTGGTACAATGTCAAACTATGGTCATGGTTGACACAATGTCGAGCTATAGTCATGATCAACATAATGTTGAGCTATTCTGAGTTATGATCATTGACATTGTTGAGCTATGGTCATGGTCGATACAATGCAGAGCTATGGTCATTGACCTATTGTCGAGCTATGGTAGACACAATGTCGAGCTTTTATTTTTTAGTTATTAATCTTGGGTTTTGTGTTAAACGACCCATTTACTTTTTCTCTTTATAAAATCAGCCTTGACTACATTGTAACTTCACTTTGCAATAATATTAAAACACGTTCTTCTTCACTTTTCAATAATATTAAAACATGTTCTTTTTCATTTATTGTTCATCGTCTTCCTTCTACGTATCCTTGTATGGGTATTAATCTTGGGTTTGGTGGTAAACGACCCATTCACTTTTTCTCTTTATAAAAGCAGCCTTGGCTGCATTGTAACTTCACTTTTCAATAATATTAAAACACGTTCTTTTTCATGTATTGTTCATCAGTCTTCCTTCTACGTATGATTGTATGGGTATTTTTGAGTGATTATTCAACTCGTGATTCAAGGCTTCCGCAACGCACTTTGAGCCTACCACATTTTGCACTTTCGTACCCACCCATCATCAAGTTCAAACCATGATTTCTCTTGGAAATAACTAAGCATGCAACCCATGTATAAATAGTGTTGGGAAAATCCGAGGAGAAAAACATTGGAGAGGAAAACAAGAATGAGACAAGAGCCCAACATACAAGGGAATGCCACCACCTTCAACTCAAAACCTTAAAGTCTCAGGTTTGTGGGTCTTCTTTCTTAAATGTTGTTCAACTTTCTCATTTCTACTCAATGTAGGACTTAGACTCACACTTGGATACCTAACAATCTCCTCCTCAAGTGAGAGTCTCTCTTCCACATTGGTACACTTTCCCCTCGAGTAGAAGCTTAAACTGGACAGGCTTACTTGAAAACCTCTGTCAGGAAGACTTTCGATACAGGGATCAAACTGTACTCGTATGAGCTAGCCACAAAGACGACCCATCGACTCTAATACCACTTGTTGGGAAAATTCGAGGGGGAAAACATCGGGGAGACAAACAAGAATGAGACAAGAGCCCAACATACAAGGGAATGACACCACCTTCAACGCAAAACCTTAAGGCATTAGGTTTGTGGGTCTTCTTTCTTATATGTTGCTCAACTTTCTCATTTCTACTCAATGTAGAACTTAGACTCATACTTGGATACCTAACAAATAGACGTGAGCACTCTCTCTTGCTAAAAGCAATGTAGAGAAGGCCCCAATACATCAATAAAGATGAACCCAACCATACAACATATTTCCAACAAACAGGTAACTCAAGAGAGTTGCACGTAGAGCTTCTTCCACTAAAGGTGGCGTCAACCATTAAGGATATGCCACATGGCAGCAGTTGAGTGGAAAGTAAGAAAATGTGTTAAAGAAGCTAGGGTTTAGGGTTAGCTTACACCTTACACTAGGTATGAGAAAGTTTCTAGCATAAGCTTTTCCTTCTCTTTTTTTCCTATAAATACATGTGTAGGCACCTTGTAAACCAAGCTTGATTTGTATAATGAGATGTTGCAGAATTTTTAGCTTATTTGTCAAATGTTCCTATGAGTTTTCTTCTCCAAGAAAGCCTTGAAGAATCTTTGGTGGTTGACCCAACCTCCTTCAGAAACACCTTTATCACCTAGTTCATCTTTACCATTGAAGCTTCCACTGTAAGCTTCTTTTAAACTTTATCACCTCCAGAGTTTATTTGTGTTTTCCATTACTTATGCTTGAAAAGAAACTTCTTCTAGTCCTTTGATTTAGTACATATCTTCTTTAATAATCTACAACATCAAAGTATCAAGGAACCTCTTCTACTTATATTTAATAATATTTTATAATTTATTATTGTAATTTTGAAGACTATAAATTATTTCATTTGCAATTAAACAATTAAGAGTCATTTTAATTATATTTATTTTTGCTATAAATTAATTTAAAATTTAAAAGTATTTATTATTATTATTATTATTTTTAATTGAAAAAACTTATAAACACTATTTAAGAAATTAAAATTTTGATTTTGATTTTTACATTTTGTGGTTGTTTCCATATAACATTTTTCTTCTTCTGTTTTTAAATAATTAAAAAATATTTTTTAACAATTATTAATTATTATAGTTATAATTAACAATTATAGCCATAAAGGATAATTAACAGTGTAGTTAAATTTTAATTTTTTTATATGATATGTTTGATATGATGAGTTTTGAGTTTAAGATTTAAGATTTAATAATGGATGAATTCTGGAGTGTTTAGTTTTTTTTATAAGAGGGTGATGATAGAATGTTAAAAAAAATTTCATAAGATAGAATGATAAAACAAATCTTTGAAAAAGAACATAGAAGTTGATATCATAATTTATTAAGAAAAATTATAATTTTTTTAAAGAAGAAAGACATTTAAAATTATATTTTAGATCCATTATATACAGAGAAGGTATTAACACTTTATAATATTTATTCTACGACTAATAAATATAATTTTTGAAATATTTACTTATTTATTCTTGAAAACCAAACAAAAATACATATAAAAAATATATTTTATTTTCTAAAAGCAAGAAAATATTTTTAAAATTATTGAATCGAATCTGATAAGAATTGATTTTTCATTTTCATTTATATTAAATTCATTTTTTTATGAAAATATTTTTTTAACTCGACAAGAATCGATATTCTTCTTAAGTACTTTCGTCTATAATGGAAAATCATAGTTGTTTGTAAAAAGATTTTAATGATTGATATTTTTAGTTTTGAAATTTTAATATTTCTAAATAATTTAATTATATTTTAAATTTTTATAATTCGCATTATTTAGAAGTATAAAATAGTATGAATAACTATACTTGATACATTTATAAATTATACAATGAACAAAAATAAATTATATAATGAAAAAGATAGTATAGACTATACTTTAATATTATAAACCGTCGTGATAATTTTATTTAAGAGAATATATTTAATGTAAAAGCTATCGTATTTAAAATATATATTTTATAAAATTAAATATTAATAAAACAATGCAATTCATCATATATATTTTGAATAATTTACTTTTAATCTATTTATCATAATAATTTTTAAATGACACAATACAGTGACGCTTATGACCATACATAATCAATGTATAGAAGTAATGTGAAACCAATGAAAACACCATATTTTATTTTATCATATAACTGTAGATATATATTTTAATTTATAATTATTAGATATAAGATTTCGTATATGATTATATATATATAAACAAATCTTTAATATACAAAAATAATATATATTACGTAATTATATTAAACAATCGGTGAACTTTTTTAAAATAAAATAAAAAACTTTAATTAAAGGGTGCATGTGAACATCCTCTTATTTAATCAATAATTTAATATATATATATATATATATATATATATAGAGAGAGAGAGAGATAGATAGTGTAAGCACTGCACATAAAAAATTAAAGCTGGAAGCTTAGTTTGAATATCCATACCCGTGAAAGAAATAATTTTTAAAAGATAAAAATAGATAAATAAATAAATAAAAGGAAAAAACTAAAATAAGCTTTAAGACATGTGACGGTAGGTTATTTACCTCAATAAAAACAAAAACAAAAACAAAATAAAATAAAAACTAATGGAGAGACTCTGTAAGTAACTATAACTCGACAAATTAATACATTATATCATATCATTCATCTAAAACATATTAAAGGAGCATTTATTAGCATGAGTGGCCAAATATGACTACCTTTTCTATGCTTTATCTAAAAAGATTGCATATTTACTTTAAGCAGATCTTCCTCCACTACTCCGACATCCCTACACCATTCCACATTTTTAAAGATCTGACATTCGATGTGACAGTGAATGTATGACAAAATAAAAAAATATATTGATATAGAAAGGGTAAAAATGTTGTAATTTGATAAGAGTTAGGGATTGTAATAGAGAATTTTTTTTTAAACAAAAAAGAGGAAGTAGGAATTGCAATGTCATTTACTAACATTTAACTTTTTTTTTTTTTTTATCATGATCATGTATAAGTAAGTCCACATTATAGTTCTCCATTTGCATTACACACGCATAACATGTTGATATCGAATTGAGCCCCCAAAAAATATTTGTACAATATTATAAGACATATAAGGCTGCAAGATCAAAAGTAAACTCATCCTTCTCATTCTCAGGTCTCAATATCTGCCAAATTACTAATAAAGAAAAACATAACCAGATTACAAATTTCAGATACGCAACATTATTCAGACTTAATAAACATTCAATTGACATTAAAAAAAAATAAATTACATATAGACAAAATTAGTATGTAATACAAAAATCCGTATGTAATTATTTTATATACAAATTTATATATAAATAAAAGTCCTTATGAAATATGCTCACAGATAATTTATATATAGATTTATTCTATATAATTCATTGACAGAATTTTACATACGGATTTAATTCATATATAATTTATATATAAATTTATTTCATATGTAATTTATATATAAACTAATATTGTTTAAAAAAATTTATTTACAATTTTTTTTAATTTTATTACTATCTTTATATTTTATTTTTATTTTTAGTATATCTATTTATAATAATATTAGTATTTATAATAATAATAATAATAATAATGTAATGATAATAATATTAGTATTTATAATAACAATAATAATGTAATAATAATAATAATATTAATAATGATAATAATAATAATGTTAA
>Ga0209700_100281_pt1 | contig 90519 bp, 97 predicted proteins | sample SiratroredBW_FD_187528 | JGI IMG/M metagenome (GOLD analysis project Ga0209700, IMG submission 187528) | Root nodule microbial communities of legume samples collected from California, USA - Siratro red BW (SPAdes) (version 2) | ecosystem: Host-associated > Plants > Roots > Nodule | place: USA... | reverse complement strand
TCCGATGAAGGTGCTGGCGCGATCCTGCTACGGGGCAGCCACAAACTGCTCAGGGTGGGCGCGATCCGATCGCCAGCGGCCTGCCGCGGGTTGCAGCCGCGGCAGGCCATTCCTCACGGAACACGCCCACAATATCTGATTGCGCTATTACAAGGGTGGGCAAAGCGAAGCGTGCCCACGACTTCGTATCTGTCGCGGACAGGTGGTGGGCACGCTGCGCTTTGCCCACCCTACGGCATCTGCTTAAAACAGAAACGGCGCCATCATGAGATGGCGCCGTTTGAAAAACCGTTGTGGCGATCGTTACCGCTTGTCGATCGGCACGTAGTCGCGCTTGGTGACGCCGGTGTAGAGCTGGCGCGGACGGCCGATCTTCTGGTGGGGATCCTCGATCATCTCGCTCCACTGGCTGATCCAGCCGACGGTGCGGGCGACCGCGAACAGCACGGTGAACATCGAGACCGGGAAGCCCATCGCCTTCAGCGTGATGCCCGAATAGAAGTCGACGTTCGGGTAGAGCTTGCGGTCGATGAAGTACTGATCGCTGAGCGCGATCTTCTCGAGCTCCATCGCCACGTTCAGCATCGGATCGTTGCCATGGCCGGTCTCCTTGAGCACGGCATGACACATCTTCTGCATGATCTTGGCGCGCGGATCGTAGTTCTTGTAGACGCGGTGCCCGAAGCCCATCAGGCGGACTTCAGAGTTCTTGTCCTTCACCTTGGCGATGAACTCGGGGATCTTGTCGACCGAGCCGATGTCGTAGAGCATATTGAGCGCGGCTTCGTTGGCGCCGCCATGCGCCGGGCCCCAGAGGCAGGCGATGCCCGCCGCGATGCAGGCGAACGGATTGGCGCCGGAGGAGCCGGCGATGCGCACCGTCGAGGTCGAGGCGTTCTGCTCGTGGTCGGCGTGCAGGATGAAGATCTTCTCCAGCGCGTCGGCGAGGACCGGGCTGACCTTGTAATCCTCGCATGGCACCGCGAAGCACATGTTCAGGAAGTTCTCGGCAAAGCGCAGCGAGTTCTTCGGATAAACGAAGGGCTGGCCAACGGTGTACTTGTAGGCCATCGCCGCCAGCGTCGGGATCTTGGCGATCATGCGCATGGAGGCGACCATGCGCTGCTTGGGATCGTTGATGTCGGTGCTATCGTGATAGAAAGCGGCCAGCGCGCCGACGGCCGCAACCATGATCGCCATCGGATGGGCGTCGCGGCGGAAGCCCTGGAAGAAGCGGGCCATCTGCTCGTGCACCATCGTGTGATGGGTCACGCGATAGTCGAAATCCTTCTTCTGCGCGGCGGTGGGGAGATTCCCGTAGAGCAGGAGATAGCAGGTCTCCAGGAAGTCGCCGTGCTCGGCGAGCTGCTCGATCGGGTAGCCGCGGTATTCCAGCACGCCCGCGTCACCGTCGATATAGGTGATCTTGGACTGGCAGCTCGCGGTCGAGGTGAAGCCCGGATCGTAGGTGAACAGGCCGGACTGGCCGTAGAGCTTGCCGATATCGATCACATCGGGCCCGACGCTGCCGCTGAGGATCGGAAGATCGTAATTCTTGTTTCCGACCGTCAGCGTGGCGGTCTTGTTGCTTGGTTTTGCGTCCATCGTAGGTCCCCGATGTGTGGTGAAACGGGCCGGAGCCGGAGGCCCCTGAGGAGATCGTTGGGGGGCAGGCCGGATGTTCCAGAATGTACGGGGGAGATGGGTATATTATTGCTGTGTGCGCTGCAAGATCACCCCCACGCATGGTCGACTTACGTCGTAGATTGATCTTGAAGCCGGCCCAGGCTTTCCTGGCGTCCCAGGACGTCCAAAACCTCAAATATACCAGGCGACGTCGTCCGTCCGGTCAGCGCGGCCCGTAAGGGCTGGGCGACCGCGCCTAGCTTGAGACTATTTTCCTCGGCAAAGGTGCGCAGCGCGGCTTCCGTGCTGGCACCGCTCCATGTCTCGACTTTCCCCAGCGCGGAATGAAGCTGGCCGATCAGCTTGCGGTTCTCAGCTGTCAGCAGCGCCTGCGCCTTGGCATCGAGCTGCAGCGGCCGGTCGGCGAAGATGAAGTAGGCGCCGTCGATCAGCTCGATCAGCGTCTTGGCGCGCTCCTTCAGGGCCGGCATGGCCTTCAGGAGCTGCGCCCGCGTGGTGTCGTTTAACTTGGCCTTAATGTCGTCGCGGCTGGGCACGACGTGGTCGAGCACATCCTCGAACATCTTCACGAGTGATTGATCGTCGGCGTTGCGGATGTAGTGGCCGTTGAGATTCTCCAGCTTGGCGAAATCGAAGCGGGCGGCGGCACGGCCGACGCTGCCGAGGTCGAACGCGGCGATCATCTCCTCGGTCGAGAAGATCTCCTGGTCGCCATGGCTCCAGCCGAGCCGGACGAGGTAGTTGCGCAGCGCCGCCGGGAGGTACCCCATGGCGCGGTAGGCATCGACGCCGAGCGCGCCATGGCGCTTCGACAGCTTCGAGCCGTCCGGGCCGTGGATCAGGGGGATGTGGGACATGCTCGGCAGCGCCCAGCCCATCGCATCGTAGATCTGCTTCTGGCGGGCGGCGTTGATCAGATGGTCGTCGCCGCGAATGACATGGGTCACGCCCATGTCGTGGTCATCCACCACCACCGCGAGCATGTAGGTCGGGTTGCCATCGCCGCGCAGCAGGACGAGGTCGTCGAGGTTCTCGTTCTGCCAGATCACGCGGCCCTGGACCTGGTCCTCGATCACGGTCTCACCGGTCTGCGGCGCGCGCAGGCGAATGGTGGGCTTCACGTCGGCCGGAGCGGTCGCGGGATCGCGGTCGCGCCACATGCCGTCATAGAGGCGGGTGCGGCCTTCGGCGCGCGCCTTCTCGCGCATGGCGGCAAGCTCCTCGGCGGTGGCGTAGCAGCGATAGGCCTTGCCGTCGGCGAGCAGCTGCTCGGCGACCTCGCGATGGCGGGCGGCGCGGGCGAACTGGTAGATGACCTCGCCGTCCCAGCCGAGCTCCAGCCATTTGAGGCCGTCGAGGATGGCGGCGATGGCGGCCTCGGTGGAGCGCTCCCGGTCGGTATCCTCAATCCGCAGCAGCATCTTGCCGCCGTGCTTTTTCGCATAGAGCCAGTTGAACAGCGCCGTGCGGGCGCCTCCGATATGGAGGAAGCCGGTCGGCGAGGGAGCGAAGCGCGTGACGACGGAATCGGTCATTCTTGGCAGGGCCTATGCATTGGAGGCGGTGGTATATATCAGGACCGGAGCATAACTAAAGCCCGAGAGCGGACCTGCTAAGGCTTGGCGCGGCCCAGCGAATTTGGCAGAAGGACCGCTGATTTCCCTACAGGATTTTCGTAATGACAGAACCGGTGGCGACTGAGGTTGGGCGCGATTTCATTCGTGACATCATCCAGGCCGATCTCGATCAGGGCAAATACAAGGAGATCGTGACCCGGTTCCCCCCGGAGCCGAACGGCTATTTGCATATCGGCCACGCCAAGTCGATCGCACTCAACTTCGGCATCGCCCAGGAGTTTCCGGGCCGCTGCCATCTGCGCTTCGACGACACCAACCCGATCAAGGAAGAGCAGGAATATATCGATTCCATCCAGGCCGACGTGCGCTGGCTCGGCTTCGACTGGGGCAAGAACCTGTTCTTCGCCTCGGACTATTTCGATCGCCTCTATGAATGGGCGGAGCAGCTGATCCGCGACGGGCTCGCCTATGTCGATGACCAGACCCAGGAGGAGATCCGCACTTCGCGCGGCTCGCTGACCGAGCCCGGCAGGAACTCGCCGTTCCGCGACCGCTCGGTGGAGGAAAATCTCGACCTGTTCCGCCGAATGAAGGCCGGCGAATTCCCGAACGGGGCGCGCGTGCTGCGGGCCAAGATCGACATGGCCGCGGGCAACATCAACCTGCGCGACCCCGTGCTGTATCGCATCCTGCATGCGCATCATCCGCGCACCGGCACCAAATGGAGCATTTATCCGAGCTACGATTATGCCCACGGCCAGTCGGACGCGATCGAGGGCATCACGCACTCGATCTGCACGCTGGAGTTCGAGGACCATCGGCCGCTCTATGACTGGTTCATCGAGAAGCTGCCGGTGCCGTCAGAGCCGCACCAGTACGAGTTCGCGCGGCTGAACCTGACTTACACGCTGCTCTCGAAGCGTGTGCTGACCCAGCTTGTTCGCGAGGGCCATGTCGCGGGCTGGGACGATCCGCGCATGCCGACCATCGCGGGGATGCGCCGCCGCGGCGTGCCGCCGGCCGCGCTGCGCGAATTCGTCAAGCGTATCGGCGTCGCCAAGGCCAACAGCGTGGTCGATGTCGGCATGCTCGAGTTCTGCATCCGTGAGGAACTGAACCGCACGGCGCAGCGCCGCATGGCGGTGCTGAAGCCGCTGAAAGTGGTGATCGAGAACTATCCGGAAGGGCAGGTCGAGGAGCTCGAGGCGATCAACCATCCCGACGATCCCAGCGCCGGCACGCGCAAGATCAACTTCGGCCGCGAGCTCTATATCGAGCGCGACGACTTCATGGAGAATCCGCCGAAGAAATTCTTCCGCCTGTCACCGGGCAACGAGGTGCGGCTGCGCTATGCCTATTTCGTCAAGTGCACCGGCGTGATCAAGAACGAGGCGGGTGAGGTGGTGGAGCTGCGCTGCACCTACGATCCCGCGACCAAGGGCGGCAACGCGCCCGATGGCCGCAAGGTCAAGGCGACCATGCACTGGCTGCCGGCAGCGGCATCCAAGCCAGCGGAGATCCGCATCTACAACCAGCTGTTCTCCAATCCGAATCCGGATGCCTCGAACTTCGCCGCCGATCTCAATCCGCAGTCGCTGGAGATCCTGGCTGATGCCCGTGTCGAGGCATCGGTTGCGGAAAGCAATTCGATGGAGCCGATGCAGTTCGAGCGGCAGGGCTATTTCGTGCGCGACAAGGATTCGACGCCGGGCAAGCCGGTGTTTTCGCGCACCATCGGCCTGCGCGACACGTTTGCGAAGGAAGTCGCGAAAGGCTGAGATACGACATGAACAATGAGGCCGACGCCATCGTTTCCGCCATCATCGCGAAATGGTGCGCCGGCTTCGCGACGCTCGACGCGGCCGCGCTGTCGTCGCTCTATTCGAAGAATGCGTTCTTCTTCGGCTCCAACCCGACGCTATATCGTGGCAGGGACGGAGTAGCGGCCTATTTCAATGGCCTGCCGCGCTGGCGCTCGCCGAGCGTCCGCTTTTCCGAGGTGGCCGCGGCGCAGGTCGCGCCCAAAGTGATCAACATGGCCGCGATCGCCTCGTTCGACCTCGGCGAGGAGGCCGCGCCGCTGTCGGTCAAACTTACCTGGGCAATCGTGTGTGAAGGCGGCGACTGGAAGATCGCGAGCCACCACGTGTCGTCCAGGGTTGCACTGATCTAACGCCGGGGGCGTTCTTCATCGCATCCGGCTTCATCGGGCCGCTACAGCTTGTAGCCGATCTTTCTCAGGAGGTCCTTCCGCCACGCAATGTCAGCGTCGGTCTCGATACCCAGCGGTGAGGCGCCATCCACTACGCCGAGCACGCCGCGGCCAAGCTCCGTTTGCGCGACGATCACCTGCGTGGGGTTGGCCGTCGCGCAGTAGATGCGGCAGACCTCCGGCACCGCGCGCACGGCAGCCAGCACGTTGACGGGAAAGAACCCGTCGCCCAGGAAGATCAGGAAAGTGTGGCCGGCGCCAATGGCCGATGCATTGTCGCGTGCGAGAGAGAGGGCGGCTTCGTCATTACCTGACCAGCGCACCAGCCGCTTGCCGGAAGCCTCGCAGAAGGCCAACCCGAAGCGGATGCCCGGGACCGCGCCCACCAGCGCCTCATGGAGGTCTTCCACGGTCTTGATGAAATGCGACTGGCCAAAGATGAAGTTGGCCGCGTCCGGTTTGACGATGGGCACCACGGTGAGTTCCATGGCTACGCTCCTATCGGCAGAGTTCCACATGTTAGGCCGCCGGAAGGTGATTGCAAGCCGTACAGCCGGCCGCGCAACGATCGCGATTACCGCACCCGATATTTGCTCGCGTAGTGCTTGCCGAGAATCTTGCGGGTCTGATCGGCCAGCCGCTTGTTACCAGTCGCCGGCCGCCTGGTGTGGCGCGTCTTCGGCTTTGGCCAATCCGTTCCTGAGCTCTGCTTTCTTGGCGTGCGCATAACTGCAGACCACGTTGCGACATAACTTCGACATAGCCATCTAAGGGACGAATCTCAACCGGGCTGCCGGTCGAAAGGCCAAGATCGCGGTCCGCACGGCCCTGGGATTCCCGATGGGCGCATCGGTGAAGAGGTCAATAGCGGGTATGCCAGGCGCCATGCCTTCATCTGGCCCGTCTAGGGGCCGTGCAATCCGAAATCCGTGAACAAAACAATCATGATGTCAGCTGCTCCACACTATGACGGCGCCGCCGCCCGAGCCGCTTCGTGGAAGCGGCGGACTCGATCCAGGTCCTTGGCATGCGATCCGTCCTGATCCGTTCTCGTCTTGGAATCAACACCAGCTGGACGGACGGTGCGGATCGCTTCTGCGACGTTGTCCGGTCCGAGACCACCGGCAAGGACAACAGGAACGGGGGCGAGGTCCACGATCCGGCGGCTGATACCCCAGTCATGCGTCACGCCGAGCGCGCCGATCTGCTCGTCCGTGGCTCGATAGCTGTCGAGAAGCAGAAAGTCTGCAATGCCAACGTAGCTGCGGGCAATCGCGATGCTCGCCTCGCCGAACACCGGTATGCTCCTCATCACGACCATCCCGGGCAACATGCGTTTGAGGGAAGCAACGTCTTGCGGCGAAAGCAATTCGGCGCTGGCTCCCAAATGGACGATCGCGGGGTTGAGTTCGCGCGCCCATGAGGCAATCAAGGAGAGATCGCAGGTCAGAAACAGTGCTGAGAACTTCGATGGCGGTACAATCGCCGCGGCAATTTCGGAAGCTGCTGAGATCGGCAGCTCGCGCGGAAATCGGCCGTCTCCGACGAGCACACCGACATGATCGATGCCAATGGCTGAAACAGCGGACGCCTCTTCGATGGTCGAGATTTCATAAATCTGGGTCAACATCGCGCGTAACCTCCGCGGCGGACATTGAGCATAAAACATCCGAAGGCGGCGTTTGGCAAAGCCACAGCCTTCGTCGGCTAGCGGGAGTCGAAGATTAGGTCAGCTGCCCGGCGGGGACGCAGTCCCAGTCGCGCCGGCCCGCCAATTCTATCGGGGAGTGCTTGTTACGAGAGTCAGGTCGTTGCCCTCTGCGCGACACATGCAAGCTGCTGTTCGGATTCAAAAATGACCCTCGTTCCGAACGGCCGGCATTCCCTATCCAGGGTTTGCCGGATCCATTCAATGTCGCGCCGCGATGGAATGGAGAGACGAAAGTTCTTGATCTGCATGGGAACCAGTTTGAGCGCATGGAGGCTTCCGCTGGTTGGATCCAGGTCGACGAAATACATCAACGCCAGGTCGTCGCGGTAGCGCTCGTAACCACGGATCCCCTCATAGTCGTTCAGAAAATCACCGCAGCCATAGAGTATAAGGCGGTCTCGATAGATTTCGATCGCTCTCGGATGGTGCGAAGAATGCCCGTGAACGATCGACACGCCTGCCTTGTCGACCAGGGCCCGGGCAAAAATCCTCTGCTCATCGGGAATGTCATATCCCCAATTGGATCCCCAATGGATCGACACCACCGTGAGATCGCCCGGCCTTCTGGCCGCCATGACCTGGTCAGCGACCTCGAACGCGCTCGCCCCGCTGAGGTCAGGCAGCAGGTTGACGCCCGGAGTGTCTGACATTGCAACCCACTTGAACGGGATTCCGCTCGATGTCGATCCGAACGCAAAGACCATGAGCCGCGCGTCGGCAAGGCTCAGCACTGCGGGTGCGCGCGCTTCCCGATCATTGCGGCCTGCGCCCGCCACCTTGATGTTGAGCTTCTGCAATGTCGTCAGCGTCTCTACCAGGCCGGCGCGACCCCAATCGAGCACATGGTTGTTGGCCAATAGACAGCAGTCGATCCCCGCGGCCGCGAGACACTCTGCGTTCTCGGGGCTCATGCGGTAGTTGATGCCCTTATTCGCGCGGTCGTTGCTGCCCGTCACAGCCGTTTCGAGATTGATGATCCGCGCGTCCGGCTGCATGGACTCGAATTGGTCCAGTGCAGCGCCCCAGACGTAGGACGATCCATTGCGCCGCGGAATAGGCCCGTTTGCCTGCTCGGCGAGCTGCACGTAGCCAGACGCCGATCGCATGTAATCCTCGTAAATCTCGGGGATACAGGGGTGCGCCAGCACCTGGTCGATGCCGCGGCCGCACATGACATCTCCGCATAGGAAGAGCCGCACCGGTTTCCGACACACCGCTGGCAGATGTCGTTCCTCGGACATGACTTTCCACTCCGGTCCTGCCGCTTAGCTCTTTGCGTCAGGTGCGAGATGCCTGAACGCCGCCATCACCTCGGCCAGCATCCGCTCCTGCTCTCCCGCATAGCGCGGAGAGAAGTGGAAGGGCTCGACGCGGCGCACATTGGCTTCCCGTGCGATTTCTCCGGCAGCCGTGGTTGTAAGATGAGCCCGCTCACTCGCCAATACGGCGTCGGCCCCCGCAAACGCCGCCTCGATGAAGAGGATGTCTGCATTCTGAATCAGCGCCACGATGGCGGCACGATTGGCCGGCGTGTCGGCAACATCGGTTACATAGGCAATTTTCTGGCCCGCAGTGACCGTCACGAGATCGCGCAGGCTGGCGAGCGGAACGAGGCGATCTGACGTTGCCGTTTCATCGATGCGGATCAAATGGTCGTCGGCGCGACGCTCGACGATGGCCTTCTTCAGCGACAGCAACCAGGGACCGACGGGCAGTCCGCGCTCCAACAGCCGGTTCTTCCATACGTTGACATGCGCTGCCTCCTGCAGCGCAAAGGCGAGGCAGGGCGTGCCATGTTCAAGGATCGCGGCGGACACGCGATGGGTCGGTTCATCGCAGAGTACGCCGCCAAAGGTCTTGCGAGAGACTGATGGCTCTGCTGCGAACGCCTTCCTCAGGTGGAACCGCGTGGTCGAGATGGAATCCGCCGTTCCGAGTTCGGTTACATCGAATACGAGATCGCAGGGATAGGTTTCGACCAGGTTCCAGCAATAGGCCTGAAGCTTGTGAAAGACGTGCTCGGCAAAGCCGGACGGACCGAACAGCTGCACCGATTTCTCATGCCCGACGAGCAAGCGAAGCAGATGGTCGAAGCCCACGAAGTGATCAATATGTGCATGCGAGACAAAGACCTGGTCGACGCGCCGTATCCTCCGCGGCGCTAGTGAAGCAATCTCTCCGACATCGAACAGCAGACTTCGCTTTTCGAACAGCGTTTCGACATAGACCGTCGGGTCGCCGTAGCGACCGTTGACCAGGCTCGGATGGAAAAGTGGTCGCATGGCAAACTATTCTGCTGCAATAGCGCCCGATGGATTTCAGCCCGAGGAGAGAGCCATGAAACTCATTTCAAGCGCCTTCGCCGATGGTGCCGACAGGGGCCACGACGCATTTTGGTCAGCCGCGGACGATCCCGCAGTGAGGACCGCTGTCAGATGTCGTAGTAGAGGTGGAATTCATAGGGATGCGGTCGCAGCCGGATCGCATCGACCTCCTTTTTTCGCTTGTAGTCGAGCCAGGTCTCGATCAGGTCGGCCGTGAAGACGTCGCCGCGCAGCAGGAATGCGTGGTCGCGCTGGAGTGCGTCGAGCGCCTGATCCAGCGATCCCGGTGTCGACTTCACTTGCTTGGCTTCGGCCGGTGGCAGGTCGTAAAGGTTCTTGTCGATGGGGCTACCGGGGTCGATCCGGTTGTCGATACCGTCGAGGCCCGCCATCAGCATTGCGGCAAAAGCCAGGTAGGGATTGCAGGAGGGGTCGGGCGAACGAAACTCGACGCGCTTTGCGCGTGGATTCGGCGAGTACATGGGAATTCGGCAGCAGGCCGAGCGATTGCGTTGGGAGTAGACGAGGTTGATGGGAGCCTCATAGCCCGGCACCAGGCGCCGATAGGAGTTGGTCGTCGGGGCGCAAAGCCCGCACAACGCCCAGGCATGGGTCAGAAGGCCGCCGATGTAGTAGCGGCCGAGCTGGCTCAATTCGGCATAGTCGCCCTGGTCGTAGAACAGGTTGGTCTCGCCATTCCACAGCGACTGGTGCACATGCATGCCCGAAGCGTTGTCCTCGAACAGCGGTTTTGGCATGAAGGTCGCTGTCTTGCCGTGCGCATGCGCGGTATTCTTCACCACATATTTGTAGATCATCAAATTGTCGGCCATGCGGGTCAGGGTTGTGAAGCGCATGTCGATTTCGTTCTGGCCGCCGGTTGCGACCTCGTGGTGATGAGCTTCGATCTGGATTCCCAGCTGCTCCATGGTCAGCACCATTTCGGTGCGTAGCGCCTGCATGCTGTCGGTCGGAGGAACGGGAAAATATCCCTCCTTAGGGCGCGGCTTGTGCCCCAGATTCGGCGCTTCCTCCGCGCCGGTGTTCCAGCTGCCTTCGCTGGAATCGATCTCGTGCATGGCGTAATTGATGCCTTGACCGTAGCGGACGTCGTCGAAGACGAAGAACTCCGCTTCCGGGCCGAAGTAACTCGTATCGGCGCGACCAGTGCCCTTGAGATAGGTTTCAACCTTCTGGGCGATGTAGCGTGGATCGCGGCTATAGGATTGGCCGGTCACGGGGTCGCGGATGTTGCAGATGAGGACCAGCGTCGTTGCCGGACTATAGGGGTCGACGAAGGCCGTCGTCGGATCGGCGACGACCAGCATGTCGCTCTCCTGAATCTCCTGGAAGCCGCGGATCGATGAGCCGTCGAACCCGATGCCCTCCTCGAGCGCATCGACGCGCACTGCGCTCGGCGGGACGGAAAAATGCTGCCATACCCCCGGCAGGTCAGTGAACCGCAGATCGATCATCTGGACCTTCTCGTCCTTGATCGCCTTCACGAGATCTTCGGCCGTCGCACATTTTGGAAACATGGCTCGCTCCCAGCATCGTGGAGATGCGCGTCTTGCGGGTCGCGTTACCGTTCAGCCGCAGCCGAACGGCTTGCGACGGATTGTGGTCCATACTCTGTGTTGCCGCCCCTCCAGCCTCAATCCGGCTTGGCGGCATTTGCGGTCAGGCGGCTACGCACGCCGGCTGCTTCAGCTTTGGTGAGGCCCGCGCATCAGCTTCATGGCGTCTTCGATATGCCGCCAGGTCTTGGCGAGCTCGAGTTCGCCCTTCGACTCGAGATCGATGGCGTTCTGGGCGGCTTCCGCAATGGCCTTGGGGCCATGTGCTTCCAGCAACTGCCGCGCATAGTCGTGGATTTCGATTTCTCGCATGGCGTCACCTCCCTCTTGTCCCGGGCGCAACGCGAACGAGGTGCGGCCGGGACGATAGACGTCGACACCTGTCAAGCGCGGCTAGTCTGCATCCTGGTGCAGGCCCTCGCAAGGGCCCTTTCCGGGGCATGGGCCGCGAGGATTGGATGCGGCTTCTGTCGCGGCAACACGGCGCAGGTCGGAGGGATGCATTTTCTCAGCTGCGCCACCATCTAACCGGGAGAGAGGAGGTGAGCATTATGCGCATCCAACATTGGCAAGACGCTGCCAGCCTCCTGGTTGGCCTTTGGCTGGTTCTTTCGTCCTTTATCCTGGGCTTGTCCGGGGCGCCTGTCTGGGTCTCCATCGCGCTCGGGCTCGGCGTCATGCTGTTTGCCATCGAGGCACTTTTCATCCCGTCCTATCTGGAAGAATGGGGAGAAATGATGCTGGGCCTGGCTCTGCTACTGGCACCTTGGACCATCGGCTATGAGCCGGTATCGGCCACGGTGAGCAGCGTGCTGTCCGGCACACTGGTGATCCTACTCGCTGTCTGGGAGCTGATGACCGATCGCGACTTTAGCACCTGGTGGCACGATCGTTGGCATCGCCTGGCCGGCTGAGAAGCGGTGCTAGTCGGGCGCTTGCCGACCGCCATTTGCTGGCGGCCGGGAGTTCGAGATCGGCTCGCTCGGGCGCGGTGCCGATGGGAACGATCGTCACTGCGCCTCGAGACGAACTCTGGTGCAGGGCCCCGCGGTCCTGCACCGGGATCATCAACCCATCACAATGCAGCTCTCGGCTCGATCGGCTCCCAGATGCTGATCTTGCGCGTTTCCGGCATCAGGAAGACGGCAAGCACGAAGCACACCGCGGGGACCACGATCGGATAAATCAGCGCATAGCCGATGCTGCCGGTCGCGGCGAATGCCGCCGACGTGATGAACGGCACCAATCCGCCACCCCAGCCATTGCCGATGTGGTACGGCACCGAGACTGACGTATACCTGATCCTGGCGGGAAAGAATTCCGCCAGAAACGCGCCGACCGGCCCGTATACCATCCCGACATAGCAAACCAGGATGAAGATGATGAAGGTCGCGACCGGATAGTTGACGTTTCCGGGGTGCGTGACAGTCCCCAGCCACAGATACAGCGGATAGTACGTGATCGCGGCGAGCAGCATGCCGCCGAGGATCACCGGCTTGCGGCCAATCAGATCCGACAGCCAGCCAAAGAAGATCAGGCTCGGCGTGGCAATGAGCAGTGCGGCGCCGACGATGTAGGCGGAGGTCAGCGGGTCCACCTTGGAGACCTGCTGCAGGAAGTACAGCGCCCAGAACTGACCGCTGTACCAGACCACGCCCTGTCCGATCAGGACCACAATTGCGATCCCGATGTATTTGATGTTGGAGCTGAGGAAAGCCTCCTTCCAAGGATTCCTCGTCATCTGGCCGCGGGACCTGATCTCCTGGAAGATCGGCGTTTCCTGGAGCTGGAGCCGGATGTAGATCGCGATCGCCACCAGCAGGAAGGACAGCAGGAACGGAACGCGCCAAGCCCATTCGTCGAAGGCCTGGTTGCCGGCATATGTCCGCGTGAGGATGATGACGGCCAGCGACACCACAATTCCGAGAGTAGGCGAGGTCTGCAGCCAGCCGGTATAATAGCCGCGTCGATCGTCCGGCACATGTTCGGCGACGTAGGTGATGGCGCCACCATATTCGCCGCCCAGGCACAGGCCTTGGATCATGCGCAGGCCGAAGAGAACGAACGCCGCCGTCAGACCAATCGACTGGTAGGTCGGGATCAACCCGATCGCTCCCGTGCCGAGTCCCATTCCGCTGAGCGTAATGAGAAAGGTGTATTTGCGGCCGACCCGGTCACCCATCCATCCGAACAGGAAGGCACCCAGCGGACGGATGAGAAATCCTGCCGTGAAGAGCGCGATCGTGCTGAGGAGGGCGGCAACCGGGTGGGATTGCTCAAAGAACTTGACCGATAGAACTGCGGCCAGGCTGCCAAAGATGTAGAAATCATACCATTCGATGATGTTTCCCACCGATGCAGCGATGATCACGCGGCGAAAATCACTCGGTACCTGCATGTGCGACTCCTATGGTTTCAAGACGTCTCCTCGCTTGTTTCAGCGATCGATCTTCTCGCGGGGAGAGCGTGATGCGCGGCGTCGCAGGCGCCAATTCAAAGAGTTGCGTCGGCAACGTCTGACTTCAGGCGCAATTTCGCGCCACCTGAGAAGAGCTCCGGCGGCCTTAGAACCGCGAGCCACCACTGCCTTGCCCGTCCGTCGGGAAGGCGGGGAACCGTAGTGTAATCCCACCTCGGGCCGGCAACTTATGAGACTTTCGGCTCAATCGATCTGTCGCAGGACGCTTTGCGAACGAGATCGCAAGGGCTCGAATACTTCGCGACTTCTGGTCAAAGACGTCTCAGGCGTTGCGAGGAATCCAGAAGAGATGCCAAGGCGGCGCTCGCCGTGACGATGGAGGGGAAAAGTAGGGTCTCGCCGCGTTCGTTCCTGATCCGTACCGCTATTCGCGCAGCCGCACGTTCCGGTAGCCTCTGCACCCGTCGCGTAGCGTAAGGTGCAGGGGAATGGCGGAGCCGGTGCAGCCAGTACGCTCCCAGGGAGTCGCTGGAACGTGGCCGGTTGGCCGCGCCACATCGGCCGGCGGCTTTGCGCCGGCGGGCTTTGGTGCGTGGCCCGCGATCGTCGAGACGCTGCGCGAATGGACGCGCGCTGAGGCCGGCGCCGGGCGGCTGTTGCCCTGGGTGCCCGTCGCCTTCGGTGCCGGCATCGCGCTCTATTTCGCCGCCGATCACGAGCCCGTGCTGTGGGTTGTTGCCGCGACGGCGGCCGCGCTCATGCTCGGCGCCGTCCTGTTGCGGCGGAGCCGGCTGTTCGCGCCCGCGATCATGATCGCGGCGGTGGCGGCGGGTTTTGCGCTGGCGACGTGGAAGACGGCGCGCATCGCCCATCCCGTGCTGGCCAAGCCGCTCTATTCGGTGTCGCTGTCGGGCTTCGTCGAGACCCGCGACATCCGCGAGCGCACCGATCGCTTCGTGCTGCGCGTTACCGCGATGGAGGCGCAGCGCAGCGACGTCAGGCTGGAGCGCGTGCGCCTGTCGGTACGCAAGGGGACGGCGCCGGAGGTCGGCAGCTTCGTGCAGCTGAAGGCGCGCCTGATGCCGCCGATCTCTCCCGTGCGCCCGGGCAGCTACGATTTCTCCCGCGACATGTTCTTCCAGGGCATCGGCGCCTCCGGCTTCGTGATGGGCGCGATCACCGCTTCGGTGCCGCCGGATGCCGGTGGTCTGCGGCTGCGCTACGCGGCCTTCATGCAGGGCCTGCGCGATGCGATCGACGCGCGCATCCGTGCGACGCTCGAGGGCGACAACCGTGCGATCGCGACCGCGCTGCTCACCGGACGGCGCGATGCGATCACCACGCCCGTCAACGACGCCATGTTCATCTCGGGGCTCGGCCATGTGCTGTCGATCTCCGGCTAACAGATAGCCTGAAGCGTCACGAGCATTCAGGACGCGTCAACATCCACAGATATCAAGGGCTTAGGCGGCACTAGCACGTGACTGTCAGCCTCAGCAGCATTCACAATCAATCAAGTTGATGCGTCCCCCGTGCTTCCCAAAAGCGAGGACTGCTTCCCATGATTTCGGATAAAGCAAATAGGTGGACCGATGCATTGGTCCGTAAGCTGGTGGCACCGGCCGACAAGGCGGATTTCATCCACTGGGATCCTGAACTGCCTTCCTTCGGCGTCCGGCTCCGGGGCGGCAAGGCGTCCTACGTCGTTCAATACCGGATTGGCCGAAAGCAGCGCCGCGAGAGCCTGGGCGACGTGAGAAAGCTGGAACTCAAGGACGCACGGGATATCGCCAGGAAGCGCTTCGCTAAGGTCGAGCTCCACATCGATCCTGTCGCCGAACGGAGGAAGTTGGAAGCTGAACAGGCCGCCGAGGCTGAGACGTTCCGGAAAGCGGCGGACGAATACCTCGAGGCTCGCGTCTCGAAGATGCGGCCGAACACGTACATTGCCGCCAAGCGCTATCTGCTCGACCACTGCGCGCCGCTGCACAAAAGGGGCGTTTCCACGGTGGCGTTCGAGGATATCGCCGGGCTGCTCCGGGATCTGATCCGGGACCATCGTCCGACATCGGCGGCCCGAGCCCGAAGCACATTGAGCGCCTTCTTCGTTTGGGCCATGCGCCAGGCCAAGGTGAGGGCCAACCCCGTCATTGGAACCGAGAATCCCGTCGAAGGGAAGGAGCCACGCGACCGGGTCCTGACGGACGACGAGATCCGCGCTATCTGGCGCCACTGCGAGGAAGATGATTTCGGTCGGATCGTGCGTATCCTGCTGCTGACTGCTTGCCGGCGCGATGAGATCGGGGCCCTCCGCTGGTCGGAGCTCGACCTGGATGCCGGGAAAATTACCTTCCCCAAGGAGCGCATCAAGAGCAAGCGCCCGTTTATCCTGCCGCTTCCGGAGACGGCTCGCGAAATCTTGCGGAAGATGCCGCGCCGACATGGCCGCGATACCGTATTTGGCGGTGGCCCAAGCGGTTTCAACGCGTGGAGCTACAACACGCTCAGGATCAACGCCGCGATCACCACTGCGGCCGGCAAGAGCTTGGCGCCGTGGCGGCTGCACGACCTTCGCCGCACGGTTCGTACGCGGCTTGGCAAGTTGGGGGTGCTGCCGCACATTGCCGAACTCGTCCTCAATCACGCCGGGCACCGATCCGGAATCGGCGGCGTATACGATCATCACAATTACGAGCAGGAGATTGGCGAAGCGCTTCAAAAGTGGGAGGCGCACCTGCTAGCGATTATTCAGCCGATCGACAACGTGATCGCCCTACGTCGCTGAAGGCGAGAGCTTTTCCACAAGAAAGGAGCCGCTGCGTTCGCAGCGGCTTCTGCTTTTCCGATGCATGCTAAGCCGGGCGATTTTCCCCTTAAGTTGCTGATTTTGTTGAGGGTTGGTGGTGCGTTGAAAGGTTGGTTGCTCCTAACGCATCTTGGCGTCTAGCGAACGATAAAGCTGACTAATGGCAGCATTATCTCCGCCATCGAAACTAGCGGAGGACGCAAATGCAGATCGACAACCATAACCTCGCCGGCCCGGTGATGTCGTTTTCTGAATGGTGCGACGACAATGGATTTTCAGCGAGCACCGGCCGACGGGTGATCAAGAGCGGCAAGGGACCGCGGATCATCAAGCTTTCCGAACGCCGGATTGGCATCGCGGCCGCAGAAAACCTTCGCTGGCGGGCGTCACGTCTCGTCGAGACAGCTGCATAAACGAACTAGGGCCCGGTGTGTCCGCACCGGGCCCCCTTAGCCATTTCCGAGAACCTACCGCAACCCCTATCAAAAGGCCCGGCAGACGATGGTCGTAGCAGACCGTAACGCGCCCAACAATTCCCCGACGGAGCGCACTCGATGAGTGCACCGCTTCGTCACCCAATCCTCGGCGCCCAACAGCTCGACCTCTCAGAATTTGTCGAGTGCTGCGGTTACCAGCTTCGCCACATGAAAATGGGCTTGATCAGCTGGCAGAACGCCATCGACGGCTGCCAGTTTTTGGCAGAGCACGGCGGATTCTTGGAGGCGTTCGGGCAGGACGCGTGCCAGCGGGAATTGAGCCGCGTATTCGCACCTAGCATTGCCGCCGAGATAGAGCCGGAGCCCGCCGAACCCCGCGCGTATCGCACGCCCCAAGCGACGGTTGACGCGTTTTTCTACGTCATGCGCAATGAAACACCGGCACGGCTCAAGGCCTGGCTCGCCGATCATCCGCGCGACGCCGGACATCTGTACAAACTCTGGAAATCGCATGCTGTCACCTGAGCAGATCGCGGACGCATTCGCGGCCAATGGAATCGGGCTGCCCGCTCGCGAGGAACCGCCTCCGCATACGGAGATCCCCGAGGGGCCCGATGGCGCGCCGGATTACGAACCGACAACAAAGCCGATGAGGCAGAGCGAACCTGTTCACACGCAGCCGCCCGCGATCGACATCAGATCGGCCGCCGCTAAAATCGTGATTGGTAAGCTTCCGCCGCTCACGCTGGCCGAGTGGAGCGAGCGCGATTTGCCGCCGCCTGATTGCCTGCTTGGGCATTGGCTGACCACCACCACCCGCGCGCTTCTAGTCGGGGATACCGGCATCGGAAAAACCAACTACCTGATGGCGCTGGCCATGCGCGTTTCGCTCGGGGAAAACTTCCTGCATTGGTGCGGCCGGCGAAGGTCTCGAGTGCTGTACATCGACGGCGAGATGGCGCGGCGGCTGTTTCGGGATCGCGTAGAGACCGAGACCGCGCGCATAGGCCGCCAGTCAGAGACCTTTTTCGCGCTCAGCATGGAGGACATCGAGCACCGCAGACCGTTCAACACCCCGGAAGGCGCGGCTTGGCTTCTCGCCTTGATCGATAAAATCGGAGGAGTCGACCTCGTCGTGTTCGACAACATCATGTGCCTGACGGAAGGCGACATGAAGGACCCCGAGGCATGGCAGCGGACGATGCCGCTGGTGCTGCACCTGACCAAAGCCGGCATCGGCCAGATTTGGGCGCACCACACTGGCAAGAACGCGGGCGATAGCTACGGCGACAAGTCGCGCGAATGGCAGATGGACACCCACTTGCATATTGACGCGGTCAAGCGCGACGACACCGATGTTTCGTTCTGCATCACCTTCAAGAAAGCCCGCGAGCGCACCCCTGACACGCGCGCAGACTTCCAGGACGTGAAAATCGCCCTGGTGCACGACCAATGGGAACACGATCAGAACGAGGCCTTCAGGCCCGGCAAGATCACCCCGCGCACCCAAAAAGCCCTTGAAGCGCTGACCAACGTGCTGGCCGGCGAGCGCGTCGAGATGCTTCCCGGCGGACGACGAGCCGCGCACCGCGACGACTGGACGGCCGAATGCAATGCCCGCGGCCTAATCGACCAAGCCGAGAAGCCTGGCAGCGCACGCACGCTCATGAACACTTTCCGCCGCGAGCTCGTCGCCGCAAACCTGATCGCCTGCGAGGGGAATTTCCAATGGCTGCGCCGGTGAAACAGGCACTGTTTCGAGACTGTTTTCGGCCCGTCCCGAAACAGTCGGAAAACACTCAAGGGCGAAACAGCCGGAACGGCCTTAAAAATAGGCCTAAACAGCGCTGGAACGGACCGCAAAACAGCCCTCGAAACAGCGAAACAACTCCCTATAGGGAGAGGCCGACTGTTTCGGCCCCTCGCGCCCCCTCGCGCGCGCGGCAACACGCTCCGCTCACGCCGCAACAACGCTCCGCTGACGCTGCGCTAACGTTGCGTCGTCGCTCCGCTCTGCCGGACTGCTTCACGCTAGGCACCGATCATCCGAGCCACCTGCATCATGTCGTTCAACAGACCCCGACGCTTGTCAGGGAAGGGGCCGGAGATGACCTCGTTGCTAGCTCTGCTGCATTGAGCGTCGAAATATCGGGCTCTGATCGGTCGATGGCAGCCAGGCGCTGCGCTCAGCGATGCACCGGCTGCTCGGGCCGAGCCAGTTGCTACCATGAAAATCAATCCCAGGTGCTTCCCGTCGCTGGCCATATCAACGGGAAGCATTGCCAAGCCGTTGATCTGGCTGCGATCGCCGGTCTAGTGGCATGTGTTGCAGCATCATCGGCGCGCCGGAAGGGATTTAAATACGCGCGCAACGAAGTGCGTCTAACAGTGGAAGGATGCGCGCCCGCGGCGAAATGGCTGATCTCGCCGAAAACGTGGGATTTCCCCACGAAAAGACCGGGGTGGGGTGGGGGTAGGGGGAAAACCAGACCCGGCTGGATATTTCGAGCTGTCATCCCGCTTTCGCGGCGGCCTTTCCTCAAATCTGTTGCAGCAAATTGCAGCAAGACCGGGGGGCATTCGTGATGCAGCCGGTTGTCGTTGAGAGCGAGGCCGAGCTCCGGGCGCTGATCCGCGATCGGATTGCCGAGTTCGGGACGACATACGGCGCGGTTGAGGCCTACGCGGGCCTGCCGGAGTCGTACGTCGCGAAATTGATGGCCCCCTCCAGGATACGACGGTTCGGCAATCGATCGCTCCCGCTGCTCCTCCAGGCGCTTGCGCTCGGTATTGCACGCGTCGAGTTCGTCGAGGATCGGTCGCGCGCTGCAAAGGTTCGGAAGCGGCTGGCACCGCGGCGCCGCCGGCGGACGGTTCGGCCTGAGGCTCCGCAGTTGTGCATTGCTGCACCTTGCGAACAGGACGATCTTTTCCGCAGCAAAATTGAGGAGCGGTGATGACGGAAGAAACCGACAAACGCTTGATCGGCGCGCGTTGCGAACCGGAGTTCGCCGAACGCGTAGAGGCGGCCGCAAGAAAAGAGGATCGGACAGTGAGCTCGTTCGTGCGCCGGGCGTTGGCCGCGGCAATGGAGCCGAAGCGTCAGCATCATGGAGAAGCAGCATGAGCGCGGATGTGATCGAACTCCGGGGCACGAAAACCGGCCGCGAGCGGCTGCGGGATCTCGAAGACGAGGTGTTCGGCGCCAACGCGCGGCGGGTGAACGGCCATATCGAGCGGGGGCACGGCTCGGCCTTTTCCAAGCTCGACGTGCCGACGCAACAGAAGTTCTTGGCGCTGGACCGGCTCATCGAAACCGAAGAAGTGCTCGTGAGCGCGAATGAGAGATTGCGGCTTTCCGCCGAGGCAGCGCAGGCGGCCGAAGCATCGCGCACCGCCGCCCTTGCGATCGTCAAAGGGATCACGCCATGACGGCGATGTCCCCCGAGACGCTGGTGGACGCGCTGCAGGTGCAGATCGCGGGCCTGGACAGCACAATCGCAGGCCTTGACGCAGAGACCGGCTCTCTGGCGTTCGAAGATGCGAGCGGGGTCACGGGCGCCGCGAAGCGCTTGGCTGCCCATCTTGACCAGCTCGAGCATGCCAGATCGGACCGAGCATTAAAGCAGCGGGCGCTGGAGGTCGCGCGCAGCCGTGTCGCCGACAGCGACAAACTGCGCATCGAGCGCGCCAGGGCAGTGTCGCCGGTTGAGGCAATGAAGGGCATCACACATACGAAGTGCCCCAGCACATGCTCTGCAAGCGGTTGTGCTCTTGCAGGAGGTCTTTCCCGCTGTGTGCATCCGGCGAAGGGCGGCTTGCCGGCCGAACTCATGAACGATCGTGTGCTGCGGGATTTTAACGAAGTCGCGCTCGCCGAACTCGAACGTCAAGCAAAGGAGAGCCGCCTTGGATAATCAGGAACCAACAACGCCGGATGGGGCCCGCGGCCGCCTGGCAGAGCTCAAGGCCAACAGCGAGTGGCGTGACGCCTTTGTCGCCGGCAATGGGCCGCAAGTCGCGGAATTTCGCCGGCTTAGCGAGTTGGCTGCGAAAGGCGACGAACAGATCATCAGCGACGCGCTTGCCGGCAAGGCGCCGTCGATCGATCAGATTTTCATCGATCCGCAGATGCGTGATGCCACCCACACGATTGAGGCGCTGCGCGGGATGGGCATTCACGAAGAAAACGTGGCCCGCTCGGTGCTCGACGGGTCACCGGTGTCCGCTGAGGAGCGAAACCAGGCATCCATCGCGAAGGATCGCCTGATGAAGGATGTCGACTGGACCAAAAAATATCTCGCCGGCGACGGCGAGGCCAGGCGTCAGATGGGTCTCTTGAACGTGATCCTGACGCGCAGCGTGAAGGAGAGCGCCGCATGAGCGACAAACCGAACCTGGCGGGCCTTACCGCGCGGATGTGCCCGAGCGCGTGCAGCGCCGAAGGCTGCGTGATCAGCGGCAAAGCCTACTGCGCACACCCCACCAAGGGCCCGCTGCATCAAGCCGAGATGCAAGATCACGACGCCCTCACCCGGCGCGATCACGCAAAGGCACACCTTGAGCGGCAAGCTACCGAAGCGCGAATTACGACCATGAGATCGTGACATGGCGGGCCTTTCCTACGACTCGTTATCGCCGGCCGGCCAGATCTTCGCGGCCGGTGACTATGGCGGCGGACTGCTTCAACGGCAGTCTCAGGATGAGACCGAAGAGATGCGCAAAAAGCGCATGCAGGAGGTTCAGGCAGGCCGCCTTAGCCCGGCTGGCGCAGAATTGAGTAGGATGGGAGTTCTCGGGTGACGCAAGCGGTGGACGTGCGAGAAGGGCCCGCGATGGCCGCGCTGAACGAGCGGCAGAAGCGGTTCGTGCATGCGCTTTTCCTCGCGCCGAAATCGCACGGCTCCCGCACGTTCGCCGCCAAGGCAGCCGGCTACGGCACGCCGACGAGCTCGCGTCAGTCGCTGTCGCAGATTGGGCATCAGCTCTCCACCGATCCGAAGGTTCAGGCGGCTATTTCAGAGGTGTCCGCCTCCTATTTGACGACGCTTGGTCCGCCGGCAGTTCGTGCTCTGCGGAGATTGCTCGACGATCCAAAGCACAAGGACCACGGCCGCGCGCTCGGCATCATCATGGACCGCGTTACACCTGTGCAATCAACCGCCGTGCTGAAGGTGGAGGGCGAGGTGAAGATCTCGGCCGCGGATGCCGCACGGGTCATGGAGCGTATCGAGGAATTGTCTGCCAAGTTCATGCAGCCGATTCCTGCGCCGAAGGTCATAGAGCATGAGAGGGCCGGCTGATGTCCTACGGGCACCGCTACACCCTAGTTCTTGTCAGCCTCACGAAGCGCTGCCTGCAAGCGGAGATGCCGGCCGAAATGCGTCTGCAGTTTCTCCAGCACCTGGACAAGATGACCGACCAGTGGATCACGCCGGGGGTTATCGCGATCATTGAGCCCATGGACGACAAGGGGCTCGAGCTATCGAAGGAAGCGGAAAAGCTTGGTTACGACGGGCGTCCCAGCGCGCTCGACGTCTATGCGGAAAAGTTCGACGTGTTCGCTGCGCTCAATCCGAGCTTGCATCGAGCGTATGACGCAGCATTCGCGAAGTACGAGAAACGAGTCTGAGGAGGTGGCATGATAATCGAACACACCAATCGCACCCATGCAGCCGCTTGTGTGGCGGCTGAGGGCACTAGGCAGCAGGCCGTTGCCGCCGCAATCGCAGCAGGCGGCGGAAACGCTGTCGTTGCGGCAGCAGTGCGCACGGCCGAGATCGCTTTCTATCGTGCCCTCCGCGACAGCGCGATCGCTAACGGGCAGCAGTCAGCTCAGTTTTCCCAGGCACTGCGCGATCTCGGGACGGGTGGCGCATGAAAAAGTTCTTCAGCATCCTTCTCGCCGCCGTTGCTTTGATCATCTCGCTGGTCGAGGCGCTGGCGCAGCAGTACAACACATTGCCACCCAACAGCCTCGTCGCGAACAGCTCGAGCCAAACCAATCCCAGCCACGCGCTCAGCTTTTCCGAGTTGCTGAAGATCCTCAACCTCTACAGCCTGACCAAGGTTGGGAATACCGACTACACGATATTTAGTTCAGATCGCGTCGTCGCTACGGACAAGCTGGGCTTCTGGGATTCCCACACGTGGACGCTGCCGCGGGCAGCGGAGTTCAATCCTGGTCAGCCGCTCTATGTCGTGGATCTCGGATCCAAGATTACCGGCGCCAAGCCGCTAACGATCGCCAGAAACCCGGACGCCGTAGGCGACAGGATCAACGGCAGCATGTCGCCGGTCGTCATCAACGTCGCAAACGGCGCCTTCGTGTTCATCTCCGACGGCTATGACAATTGGTTTGCGCAGTCGCTGGTGTCGGCCAGCTTCGCGCCAGACGGAACGATCAGGTCCAATATTTCCGGCATCACCTCGACGCTGGACGATAACCCCATTTCCGCGGTGCTGGACAAGCTGCTCGGCACGACGCAGGGGAGCGTCGTCTATCGTGATGCTTCGACATGGTCCGCTCTTAGCCCCGGCATGTTAGGGCAGCTTCTTTCGTCCGGTGGCGCGGGTGCAAATCCGTCGTGGATCACCGCGAGCGGTACAGGGACGGTTACCAGCATCACGTGCTTTGGTTCGGCGATCACCGCGATCGGCACTTGCGCAACGGCTGCGACAAAGTCGGATCAGCAGACGGCCACCAGCACAACCGCAGTGGTCACGCCCTCTCAGCAGCAGAGCCATCCGAGCGCGGCCAAGGCGTGGGTTCGCTTCACAGGTGCCAGCGGAGCGATAAGCCAAGCCTACAACGTCGCAAGCGTGACGCGCACTTCGGCAGGAAATTACATTCTAAATTTCTCGACTGCCTTTGCGAACACGAACTACACCTGCGTTGGATCTATCGAGGACAGCGGTAGCAACGGAATCATCAAAGGCGCTTCAAGCGGGCGCTCAGGGGGGGTGAACCCGATCTTCGCCGTGAACCTGGCCGGAACGGCCTACGATCCCGCAACCGTGGAAGTCGCATGTTTTGGCACGCAGTGAAGCAGGGGATCACCAGGTCGTGTCACTGGCGGCTGACCAGATCGAACTCTGATCTGGTCATTGGCGGTGTCGATTGCGTTGGTGGCCGCCGCGCTGACTAGCGCCCCTCATCAGTAGTGCCCGGCGTCGCCAACACGAAAGCGATGTCATCGGCGCGTGTCCCCTCAAGCCCAGCCTGCAATACGATCTGCAACCGATCGAGAGCGCGCATCGCAGCTTTCTCCTCGCTCATTTGTTTTGAGAGATGGCCGATCACCTCATAGACGTAATCGGCTAGAGCTTTCGACGCTGGATAGAAGTCAGTCATCTTTAGCCTGAGGCCTCATTGCGTACGCTTCACGCAGGCGTTTACGGCGTATGCGCACTGCTCGCCGGCAGTCAGAAGTCCACCTGTTGGACCTGTGTAGTTGACGGCTGATACGGCTCCGGCTGTCATCACCACGTTGATCTTGCAGAAGCGGCGTGTGCTGACCGCGGTGGCGCTGTAGCGATCGCCGCTGATGTCCGCAACCTGCATGCCGTTGCCGGAATCGTAGCTCCAGACCTCGGTCGCGCCTTCGGCGGCTTTATTCGCCGGCGGGCCCATACAGGACAGAACCTGTTCTTTGGTCATTCCGACCATTTGCGATCGTGCGTCCTGAGCGATCTCAGCGCGCTGTAGCGCGCAACCCTGTAGCACGAGCGCAAGCCCAACCGCTCCCCACATACGCATAAAGTAATCCCCCGGCCCCAGCCGCATCCAACCGCAACCCCAGCGGGAGCGCAAGGGATGAGGCTGGAAAGGTGGGCAAGATTATTTTTTCAGAATAAGCTCCATTGCGCGCGCCATTCGCCTCACGGAGCCGGCGTGCCGACCGAGCGCCGCCGCTATCTCCGAACGACGCGACGACGAGCCAGCCACGCAAGCCGCTTGCGCTCAGCCTCAGTCCATTCCTTTGGCTTCGACGATCTCATTTCGAAATGATCGAATGAGACTCGATGCGAGCGATATTGGGAAATTTACGGGTGGCGGCGAGCGACTAAAGCGCGCCGAACCGCACCGGATGGGGACGCAAATCAGGAGGGGCGAGCGTAGGGGGATGCCAGCTAATGCAGCACGCGGGCGGCCTCGGCGAGCCGGACCTTTTCTCTCAACTCATCGAGCTCCTCGATCGCGTCCACCAATCTCACCAGCTCGCGGGCAATATGTGTCAAATTGGACTTCGGTCGCTTTAAGATACGAACTCGCTGTCCCATCGGTGCGCGCCTCCATGCTCGGGCAGGTCCAATTGGCAAGGAGCGTGCCAGTCCGAGCGCGCGCAAAACCACGCCCAAGGCAAGCAGATTTCCCCAAGCTGGGGAAGTTAATTGACCGGTAAGGCAAATCACCTGAATATGTCCGGTGGGTTTGATCGCCCGGACTGAAGAGAGGCGGGTACCGGTTGGCGCCGGTGAACCGTCTGCGCGAATGAGCCTTGGCGGGCTCTATAGCGCTGGCTGCACCTTGGCGGGTGCGCCGACCTGGCCATTATGGCCGGGAGCGGTGCGCTATGTCCAGAGGGGAAACCCTTAAAAGCCGCTGGCCCGTCTCTTCAGCGGGCGATCAACTCCCGGCTGCCCGGTCTGACACCGGGCGTGGCTTTGATCGGCCAAACTGAAGGGCACTTCCCATGACTACCATCGTTCATTTGCCGCCCCGTGCGGACTCCCTGGATTCGTTTTCAGCCCAAGCCAGTACAGGACAGCCCGAAACGGGAAACCGCGCCGGTGACTCTCCTAAGCCCGCTGCGGGCCTATCCCGCCGGACGGCACTCGCTGGCCTCGCCATGCTCCCGGCCGCTCTGCCGGCGGCTGCGGCGGCGACTGCCGACCCGATCTTCGCGGCGATCGACGCTCACCGGCAGGCCCATGCCGTGCACCTGGCCGCCATCGACGAGGGCAATCGTCTCGAAGAGATGGATGGCGGGGATTGGACGAGCGTTACGGAGAAGCCCTGCCACGATGACAACGATGCATTCGAGGCTCTGGTCCGTGCGCCTGCTACCACGCTGCCGGGGCTTCTCGCAAAGCTGGTCTACCTGCGCGCGATCGCGGAGGGCAACGAGGCCTGGATGCTCGACGAGCGCGAAGGCACCGCGCTCGACTTGATCGATAGCTTCGCCAAGTCCCTGCAGAACATCGGGGTGCTGGCATGAGCAACATCATCGACTTCCAGAGCGCCGCCGCGCGCCGCGTGCCTTGTTTGGCCCCCGAGAATGTGCAGCCTTTCGAGCCCCGCGTGACCGGCCGTCAGTTTGCGGCCCGAAAGCGCAATCCGCTGAGGCATCCCTGCCATAGGGTTTCCCACGCCGTGACGGTGGCAGGAAAGCTTCACCGGGGCGAAGCTCTCCGGGTCGATCCCATTCTCGACGAGGGCGACCTACTCTGGAAAGGCGTAGAGGCCGCTCGCCTCCTCGTCGAAGAGCTGTTTCAGCTCGCCGTGCAGCACAGCGGGAGGGCACAGCAATGAGCAATGTCGCAAGCCTCCTCGGGCCGGATCACATCGCAGCTCGTGAAAAGGCCTTCGTTCACATGGAGGGCGACGTCTGCGACCTAGAGCGCATGGGGCACATAGCCCTTGCGCAGATTCAGGAGTGTTCTTTGCCGGATGACGAGCAGGGGGCTCGCGAGCTCGAGCTCGCCGTCTTCGCCGTAGCTCAGCTGGCCATCATGACAAAGGCCTTCCGCGAGAACTACGAGGCTGCCTATCGCGGTCAGGAGTGGCCGGAATGAAGCGCGGGCGCCGATCGCACAGGAAGCGCAACCGGCAGCGGCTCGCGGCACATCGCCGACGGCTGAGGCGGTAACCGGGCGTCAACCGAGACCGCACTAAGATCTGTCATCGCGGATTGGTGACGAGTACCGCGGTAACGCATGGGCATTGAGAACCCGCCGGCTCGAAAGGTCGGCGGGTTTTTCTCTGACATCGGTCTATGATCACGAGGATCGATTCGGAGGCATCTCGGTTAGGCGAGTATGGGCATCCAGGCGATAACGCGCGCGGTATTGGTCGGCCTTCCTGGCCTACTTGTCTCTGCTTGCGTCAGCTCTGATCGGGTCACTTCAGCTCCTCCAGCTCGACCAGCAGCACCATGGGCGCGAGACCTCAATGAACCGCCCCCAAGTCGACAGCCGGCTGATGCAGCAATCTCAGGCATAAAGGCAGACCTGAATGCTGCGCGCGCGAAACCTTCGCGTTAGATCTGAGGTTGTCTGGTAGAATGGCGCCCGCCGGTTCACGCTGGCGGGCCTCCATCCTCGGCTGCCCTACCTATTTCGGCGGAGGCCGCACGCCATGATGACGGATTACCTTTTTCGCTTTTTTTGCAGTCTTACGTACCGCCGATTTCGCCTTCTTTGCCTTCTTCGCCTTTTTTGCCATGCCACCTCTCACTGATCCAAATTGCCATCCGTTGCCACCAGTACTCATGATCGTCTTGGGGACAGTAGTTGTATCCGTTTCTTGCAATGAAGTTCTTGAACAACCTGTGGGACAAGGGCACCCAGACGCGGTTCTTTGCGCGATCTACTGCTTCGAAATAGGTCGCGTCTACCGCTGCATTGTAGGCAAGAGCGTCCAGAGCCCGCATCGGCATCGGCTCATCCGCTGCGATGGTCTGCAATTTTGATTTCCACTTTTGGCCGTCGAGCGATGAATCTAGTTCGAGCTCCGCCAGCAACTCATGATACTTGCGCTGAAGGAATTCGTGAGTACGCGCTTTATAGCCGAAGTCGAACGTCAGCTGCGCCGTCGCGACGATCAGGACCGCGAACTCAAGCCACGTTTCATCCATTGAAAAAAGCTTTGACGCCTTTCCGGCCACAGCGGCGCCGAGGACGATTACGAGGAAATTCACCGAGCGGTTGACACCGTCGTAAAAGTTCTTGCGTGCCGTATGATAGATCGCGTTGCGAAGTGCATCGAACTTCGCTTCGGAATGCGCGTCAGTCATAGCTAATCGCCCAGCTCACTTTCTGGGCGGCGGCGGAGGAGGTGGCGGGGCTGGACGCACCGGCGGCTGATTACTTGGGTTGGGGCGACTGGGTGGCGGAGCCACCCCTGCGTGCCTTGTTTCGTTGTCGCTCATCGTGTTTGCTCAATAGCGCGGCGTCCGGTGACCGGTCGCACCCGTATAGGGGTTCACATTGCCGCTCGTGCCGAAGTTGTCCCGCTGCGTCCCGTTTGGATTGGTTGCGACGTAAGGCGCCACATAGGTCCCATTGCTGCGGGTGTAGCCTGACGATGTGTGAGTGCTCGGGTTCGAGCCAGTGCCGCTAAGGTATTGCGCGTGCGCAGCGGTCCCGACGAAAGTCAACGCGATAGCTAAAGTAAAGGTCTTCATTCCTTTCCATCCCCAAATAGTTTTATCAAGCGACTCATGCAACCACGCCTCGCGCGCGGTGTCGAGTCCGACCAACGAATGACGGATCATCCTACCGGCTGACAGCCCGCTGGCGACGGATCGCCATCATCGTTCCTTCACTGCCGCCGCGCAGGATGGCGGCCGCGCCGACCGCGCGCCTGGCAGATGAAACCGCGTGTGCTGGCTGATTTTTGCTCGAAAGCATCATGGCAGTGTGGCCAATTTTGCTAGGTTTGACAGCGCGGGGATATCCAGAAATTCAAATTGCCATCGGGGCAAGTACCGTCCTCCATCCTTCATAAGTTCCTCTACCATGGTCTCCAACGGGCGCTTGTCTGCGATCCCCAGCACGAGGCAGAACTGCTTGAAGTAGGTTTTCGATTCCGATCGCGCAAAAGGCTCGAAGGGAGGGCGAAAGCGGAAAGTCGTGTAGAGCAGAGTGTCGGGAAACCACCGTCCACCTTCGATGGTTGCTCGCAGGAAGAGTACGAAGTCCGCTAGCATTACGTCATTAAACTTGATCGTGCTGACGATGTGGCTCCGCTGCTCCAGGAGATCAGCGCGTAGTGACAATCGACGCAGTTCCTGTTCTTTGGGTGCAAGGCTACGCATGTATCGCCGAACGATGTGAAAAGCTTTCATCGGTTCATCTCTCCGGTCGTCAGGAACGTAGAAGCGCTGACCAATAAAATTCGAGGCGTCGTCAAACCGCTCGTACTTCAGCAAAGCCGCAAGCGTGTACAAAAAGAGCTCGTGCACAATGAATACATAGTTGTCAAAGTCCCATTCCCGCCAAGAATTAACGTCTTGCGGCTTGTCCATCAGTGGGATGATGCGCTCGAAAAAACGCTGCAACGTTTTGATCAGATTGGAATCTGAACTCGGAGCCGCCGACAAAATAAATTCGATATATTCATTTCGATAGGGCAAAAACTGCTCAATATTATCAAGGACGGCCTGTGGGAAAGAATCTGGAGCGCCTGAGGCCAGTCTAAAATCCGTCTCCAGCACGGTGACCAGCGTATCCAAGTAGCTATTCATGGAGGCGGCAGGATTGCCTAGGGAGCGGCGGATAATGTCAATCGACTGACGTGCTTTGGACCGTGTCGCGCTCGAGGAGCTGTCATCCGCAAGGAATGCGGGCATAGCACCAAGCGACGGCTTCACGTAAAGTGGTTTGTCGTAGATCCAACGGAGCAGTTGCTCAAAATTAGTGCCGTAAAGACTAGGTGTCATGTCGATGTAGACGCGTGAGCCCAAAAATTTTGGCAGGTAGGGCTCGCCGTTCTCATCTACTTCAGAGACGATCGCCGTAAACTTGCTCTGATCGGCCTTTTTGTAAATTTCGGGTGACATAATCTGCGATTCTGTACCGACACCGCCCTTCCGACCGTCAGCCTTCTCGGCGTAGCGTTTGTCAGAAACGATGATGACCTTTGTGACCTCCGGATCGGTGACCATCGATTCCATAAACTTGTAAGCGTCGTTTCCCTCTCTAAGATTCCACTTGTCGAGAATGACGTCGACGCCGCTCTCAACTAGCTGAGTGGCAAGGTCAACGACCCATCGCTCGTGGTCTGCTGACGACCAACTGTAGGACACGAATGCACGTGGTGCGGAAGGCTTGTCTTTATGCAAACGGGCGCTCCGTAACTCTCTAATTTGGCTTTGTAACGCGCGCGAGCTACTGCGCGTCGTGGGTGTGGACCGGTAACCGACCTACCAAAGTGATGCCCGGGCTCAGCCCGGACATCGTTGTCGTCACGCCATTTCGAACCAGACGCGGTTGATCGCCTCGACGTGATCAGGCGGTGCGGGATACATCCATGCACCGGTCGACTCCACCACCATCAGCCTGTCGTTCGGGTCCATCACCGCGAACACGTGCGCGTGCGCCTGAGCGGGCGACAGCGCCGTGTGAACGTAGAACAGCGATTGCTGAGCATGGTACCACCGCCCGAGCGATTTGATGCGCGCGTGCACGGCATCGTAGTTTTGCCCGGGTTTGTCGAGGTCGTAAGCAATAAACACGTTGTAGGCCAAATCGGCCTCCTCTGTTTGAGGGGCTGACTTGACGACATGGGCGAGTCAGGAGTTATAGTCCTGCTGTTACCGACCAATGGCCTGCCGCCAGCCCCAAGCTGTTCTGGCAGGATCGGGGTTCGCCTTCCCCAAGAAGGCGAATCTCGACTCGGTCACATGGTAGCATCCCCGGGTTGCAGTTCCGATTACGTTCCACAGCTTCCCCAACCTATGAACAGGTCACGTCCCCGTGTCAGCGGTCCGGCATGACCCGCGCGGCAGGGAGAGGCCATGCTGCCGAAGCGTCACCAGCAAATATCTCGGACCCAAGTAAGGCCCGCCTCAGTTGGCCTGTCCTGGTTCACGCCGGCATCCTGGCGCTGCCCACGCGCCAATTGAGTAGCATGGAGGAGGAGCCGCTCTAGGCGGCGCGCGCTTGGCCGTGTCGAGCTGCGGATTCAGCAAACCCCAGAGGAGCGCGAGCACCGCGATTGCGCCGACGAGCGCGAGAGCAGCCTTGTCTAGTGTCCTGAAATCAGAGTCGCGACGGCTCTTGTTCGGTGCAAAGTGTTCGGCCAATGGGTGTAACTCGTGCTGAAAAAACGCAGCGATAGATCGGCATCGGCCCGCCTGCAATCGGCAGCTGCTTTGATCTGATGCACGCTTCCCATCTGCTTCCCGCGCCATAATTTTGGGAAGCGAATTGACGTCAAAGCCTTGCACTTCCTGCACAAAATCTTTTGTTGACCGATCTCCGGCTATCACATGGCGGTTGTCGCCGGTGTCGTGTTCTTCGCGGTGCGTGCGCTACTGGCACTGATCCCGGGGCTGGCGGCGGGCTTTGCCATCAAGAAATGGTCGGCAGCTGCAGCGCTGGTGGCGGCCGCGTTCTATCTGCTGCTGTCAGGCGCGGAGGTCGCGACGCAAAGATCGTTTTTCATGACGGCGGTGGTGCTGATCGCGGTCATGGTCGATCGCCGCGCCATCACCTTCCGCACGCTGGCGGTGGCCGCGCTGATCGTGCTCGCGGTCGCGCCCGAAGCGCTGGTGCATCCGAGTTTTCAAATGTCCTTCGCCGCGACGCTCGGGCTGGTCGCGCTGGTACAGATCGGCATGCCGAACCTGTTTGCTTCGCCCGATCATTCGGCGACAGCGCGCATCGCGCTATGGGGCGGCCGCGAGATCGCGATGCTGTTCCTGGCCTCGCTGATCGCGGGGCTTGCGACCACGCCCTATGCCGCCTTCCATTTTCACCGTGTCACGCCGTTTGGCGTACTCGCCAATCTTGGCGCGATGCCGGTGGTTTCGGCGCTGGTGATGCCGGCGGGGCTGCTGGGATTGCTCGCGGCTCCCTTCGGGCTCGACGGCGTGTTCTGGTGGCTAATGGGGATCGGGATCGACTGGATGGTCGCGGTATCGCGCTGGGTGGCGGCACTGCCGGGCGCAGTCGGCCGCATCCCCGCCTTCGGCATCGCGCCGCTGGTCGCGGCAAGCCTCGGGATCATCGTGATGGGCCTGTTGCGCACCCCCTTGCGCTGGTCTGGTGCCCTGCTGCTACTGGCTTCCATTGCCTGGGGGCTGTCGGTGCGGCAGCCCGATATCCTGATTGCCGGAGACGGCGCGAGCGTCGCGGTGCGCGGCCGCGACGGACACCTGCATGTGATCCGGACGAGCAAGGACGGCTTTCTGCTTAGGGAGTGGTTAGCTGCCGACGCCGATCCGCGCGACGCCGGGAGTAGCTCGCTGGCCGACGGCGTGTCGTGCGACGAGGCCGGCTGCGTGACGCCGCTCGCCGACGGGAGGCTGGTTGCGCTTTCCTTGCGGATCGACGCGCTGGCTGATGATTGCAGCCGCGCCGCGCTGGTAGTGACGCGGCGGCCCGCACCGCCCGATTGCGCGGCGATGGTGGTCGATCGGCAGCGTCTCACCAGCCAAGGCGCGCTGGCGTTGACGCAGCGTGGTGACGGTTTTGCGGTTCAGGCTGTGAGAGCAAGAGGCACAAGCCGCCCTTGGCTCCCGGCCGGCGCCGGCGAGGGTGATTTCGACGGAAGCCTCGCGCCGAAGGCGGCTACGGCCCGCAACTGGGACGCGACTCCGGCGGAGACCGACTTGCAGGCCGACGATTAAGGCCAGACGATTAAGAACAAATGCGAGGAGTTGGTCCGGGTCCAGCCGGACTTCCGCAGAACATAAATCATACCATCTCGCCGGCCTCGGCCGGCGATGGCATTTTCAATCCTGGCCCGACCTGGTGGCCAGGAACGGCTCAGCCGATCGGCAGACGCGTGATCGTCGGCCGGCTGTCGGCATCGATCTGCGGCTTGTGCTCGCGCTCGCTGACCGGCTGCGTCACCGGCAGTTGCAGCACGGTTGCGTGCTGGCCTTCGACGAGCTGCGTCACCAGCACGTATTTGCCGTCGGGGAATTCGATCGCGTCATGATGGCGATCGGGAATGTGCGGATCGATCTTGCCGAACTTGCCGACGCGGGAGTTGATCGTGCGCGTCCAGATCCAACGATTGTCGTAACGGACGTTGTCGGCGAAGGCGAGCTCCGTTCCCGGCAGCAGGCAGACGGCCACGGTCGGGTCGGCCGCGGAAGCGAAGCCGCGCGTCGAGGTGCCGCGGAACGTTGTCGACACGATCGTCTCGCCGACTTCGGCGGGGCGCGATGCAACGGCATGCAGACTGTAGTCACACATCGGGTGCTCCTATTCGAAGATAGCAACCCGCGCCTCTTTCGGAGGCGCAAGCCTCTATCAGAGTGGAAGCACGTAACATTCTGCTTGGTTGTGGGCGAATCTGCGGCTGGCGTCAGTCGGATGCGATCACATTATCTTTCCCGAATCCAATAGGAACAAAGCTCGCTTCAGTGCATTTGGCGGATGCGCGCGTCAGCGGCCTGCGGGCGCCGACCATCCGGAATATGGCCAACTCGGCTGTGGCTGTCGCGCGACGGCACTTCGGGCGCTGCGGAATTGCTCACTCGTTGTCGCATGCGCCGACTTGCGGGGATGGTGCTGCGATTGTGCTGCGAATGCTTGCGCTGCCGATGCAGCGATCAGCACAGTCGCGAAGGCGCTCAAAACTATCCTACGCATCGTTGTCTCCTCGATCTCTTGAGCCGCAAAGCGATGAGTGCTTCGGGCGGCATGCCGAGGACGTAGCGCTTGGAAAGGGGCCAGATAATCTGCCCAAGACCAGAAAGACTATCCAGCTGAAGCGGACAATCCGTCCGCTCCAATCGGAATCATCGGTATCGAATGACCACTGAGTCTTCTCAGTACTTGCGGTACAGTCCGATCAGCTTGCCCTGAATCTTCACCCGGTTCGGCGGCAGGATGCGCACCTCGTAGGCGGCGTTGGCGGGCTCGAGCGCGATCGACGCGCCGCGGCGGCGGAAGCGCTTGAGCGTCGCTTCCTCGTCGTCGATCAGCGCCACCACGATGTCGCCGGTATCGGCGCTCTCGTTGCGCTGGATCAGCGCCATGTCGCCGTCGAGGATGCCGGCCTCGACCATCGAATCGCCGCGCACTTCGAGCGCATAGTGTTCGCCCGAGCCCAGCATGTCGGGCGGCACGCTGATGGTGTGACTGCGGGTCTGCAACGCTTCGATCGGCGTACCGGCTGCGATGCGACCCATCACCGGCACCGCAACGGGACGCTCGCCCTCGTCGGCGGGTGGGCTGGAGCTCGCGCGCACCTTGCCGAGATTGCCCTCGATGACGCTTGGCGTGAAGCCGCGGCGGTTGCCGGCGGCGGCCTGGAGTTCAGGCAGCTTGATCACCTCGATGGCGCGAGCGCGGTTGGGCAGGCGGCGGATGAAGCCGCGCTCCTCCAGCGCGGTGATCAGGCGATGGATGCCCGATTTCGAGCGCAGGTCGAGCGCATCCTTCATCTCGTCGAAGGAGGGCGGCACGCCGCTTTCCTTCAGACGTTCGCTGATGAACCGCAGAAGCTCGTATTGTTTGCGCGTTAACATCTCGACCAAAGTCCCCCGGTTGATGTCGTTCGATTCCGAGACGCTGAATTGGAGCGGCGAACCGCTACATCCTCGAAACAAATCATGAACGGACACTATATGTTCGATATGTGTTCCGCAACTGCTTAATTTTGCGTGAACACGACAAAGTTCGCGGAACACGTGTGGTGGATGCGCTCAGACGGGCAGACGCAGCACCTCGCAGGGCGAGCCGGCTCCGGCCTTCGGCGCGAACGGGGCGCGCATGAGAAGTGCCTGTGCCGCAGCGAGATTCGCAAGCAGCGAGGAATCCTGGTGATGGACGGGAACGGCCACCAGCGTGCCGTCATCGCGCTGTTCCAGACGTGCGCGAAGATAATCCGCGCGCATATCGTTTGCGCCCACATCGCGGCCGAGCACGGCGCGCTCATGGCGGTGATGAATCACGGATCGACCCGACATCGCACGAATCAGCGGGACCATGAACAGGAAGGCGCACACATAGGAGGAGACGGGATTACCCGGCAGGCCGATCACGCGCATCGCGCCGAGCCGCCCATGCATCATCGGCTTGCCCGGGCGCATCGCAATCTTCCAGAACGCCATCGAGATACCTTCGTCCCTCAGCGCCTGCTGGACCAGATCGTGGTCGCCGACCGATGCGCCGCCGGTCGTGACCAGGATGTCGGCGCCGCTCTCGCGGGCGCGGCGGATGCCGGCGGTGGTGGCCTCCAGCGTGTCGGCGGCAATGCCAAGGTCGATGGTGTCGGCCCCCTCGCTGCGGGCGAGCGCGTGCAGGGCATAGCCGTTGGAATAGACGATCTGGCCGCGGCCGGGCGAGGCGCCTGGCATCACCAGTTCGTCGCCGGTGGCGAGGATCGCGACCTTCGGACGGCGGCAGACGGCAAGCTGGGGGTGGTTCATGGCGGCGGCGAGCGCGAGGTCGCGCTCGGTGAGGCGGGTTCCCTTGCGCAGGAGCACGTCGCCTTCGGCGAAGTCGACGCCTGCGGGGCGGATGTGCCGACCGGGAATCGCGGCTTCCTTGATCGTGATGCGCTTGCCGTCCGCGACCGTATCCTCCTGGATCACGACCGCGTCGGTACCGTTGGGAACGACGCCGCCGGTGAAGATCCGCACGGCTTCGCCGGCGCCGACCGTTCCCGCGAACGGACGACCCGCCGCTACCTCGCCAACGACCGTCAGCTGGGAATCGATCGCCCCCGCGTCGGCCGCGCGCACGGCATAACCATCCATCGCGGACATTGCTTCCGGCGGCTGCGTGCGCAGCGCCGCCACGTCGCGGGCGAGCACACGGTGGAAGGCTGCGTCGAGAGCTACCATCTCTTCAGGCAGCGGCTTTGCACCCGCCAGCACCGCGGCAAGCGCGTCAGAAACTGGCATGAGGGCCACGAACGAACTCCGCAACAAATCATTAGGACTCGGTCCGCAGGGTTCTAGCCGAGCCGAAGGGCCGAGGCAAAAGGGGCGCTCAATGGAGTGAGAAGACACACTTCCTTTCGGCGCAACCGCGGCTTATCTTCCCGTCGATGACAAAATTGCTCGAAAAAGCGCTCCAAGCCGTGCGGCAGCTCCCTGCGGACAGCCAGGACGAGATCGCGCGCGCGATGTTGGCTTTGACCGGCAACGTAGGGGAGCCCGAGGAAATCGATCCCGGGCATCTTCCGGCGGTCCTCGAGGGGCTCGCACAAGCGAACTTTCGGCAATTTGCGTCTGATGAAGAGATCGAAGCTGCGTTCCGCCGCTTCGATCGATGAAACTCAGATTCACGCCACGCGCGGCACAAGACCTGATTAGCATTGCCGACTATGTTAGAGAGCATAGCCCGCAAGGCGCGTTGCGCGTGCGCGCTGCGATCCTTGAATCGCTTCAGAATCTCGTTCGCTTTCCGCGACTTGGGAGACCGCAGAAGGTCGAGGGCGTACGCAAGCTGGTGACGCGGCGGTACCCTTATCTGGTCTATTACACGCTGGACGAAGAGGCTGGCGAAGTCGTCATTCTCACGATCCAACATCCCGCACAGAAACGCGAGCACTCGGACGCCTGAGGCGGCTCAAATCCGCCGCGGCATGATCCGAAAGGCGAGACAGACCGGCACGAGGATGGCCGTGGCGAGGACGAGAAGGACGAGCGCCACGGCCAGCATCGATCAACTCTGCGTCTGTTCGCCCGAACTGACGCTAGGCGTCACGTCCGGAGCTTTGGGGCCCTGATCCTTATCCGGCAGCGGATCGGCCTGAGATTTCAGGTCGGCGGCCTTGCTGATGAGCTTGGCGGAGAGGCGCGAATCCGAGGTGGTTCTGGCGAATTCGAGCAGCAGAGAAGCTTGCTTTGTGAGGTAGGCTTTGCCCAGCACGAGAATAAGTCCGATGTAGAAGTCCCAACGGACTCATAGAGTCCGGAGGAAGTATTTCCGTTCCCGGAACTTTGTACAAAAATGCACAAAGTGATTTGGTTCCGCATCCCGAGCAGATTTGGTCCTCGGAACCCAACCAGATCCGGCCGGGGCGTCGGCAGTCAAATTCCCAACGCTCGCAAGGCGTTGCCGACATCACCGGGCGAGGTGACATGCACCGCCGTCAATCCGCGCGCCCGCGCCCCTTCGACGTTCTCGGCAAGGTCGTCGAAGAACACGATTCGGCTAGCCGGCACGCCGATCGACGTCACGACATGGTCGAACGCCTCCGCATCCGGTTTGCGCAGGCCGATGCTGGACGACAAATAGAGCTCGCGGAAATGGCCGAGCACGCCGGCATATTCCTTCGAGAAATAGTCGACATGCGGCCGGTTGGTATTGGAGAAGACATAGAGCGGCATCTGCTTGGCAGCGCGCGGCAAGAGCTCGGCGATATCGGGCATCTCGCCGGCGAAGATCGCGTTCCATCCCTCCAGAAACTGCGCATCGGAAATGTCGATCCCGAGCGATGAACGCAGCGATTGGAAATAATCCTCGTCGCTGATCTTGCCGACCTCGTGCAGCCGGTAGGCCTCGTCACGCACATAGCGCGCAACGATGGCCTCGGGCTGGCAGCCGGCATGTCCCGCCCAGCAGGCGATCGCCTTGGAGAAGTCGATATCGAGCACCACGCGTCCGAGGTCGAACAGGAGCGCATCGGCGCTGCCGGGAGAGAGCGAGGTCATCGTGTCCTTTCACTTCAGTATCGATAGGGATCGTGGTCGAACAGCGGGAACGCGCTGAACACGCTCGGCGCATTCGTTGCAGTCGCCTGATGCAGGCAGGACTTGTCGACCTCGGCGAACGAGGTGGTACCCAAGAGGCCGAGGCAGCGCAGCACTTCGTCCTCCAGCAGTTCCAGCATCCGCATCACGCCGGCTTCGCCGGCCGCCGCCAGCGCCCAGCATTGCAGCCGGCCGATGCCGACGATGTCGGCGCCCGCCGCGATCGCCTTGACGATGTCGGTGCCGCGGCAGAAGCCGCCATCGACCATGATCTTGGCGCGGCCCTTCACGGCCTCGACGATTTCAGGCAGCACATGCATGGCGCCGCGGCCGTGATCGAGCTGACGGCCGCCATGGTTGGAGACGTAGATCCACTCGACACCATGATCGATCGCGATCTGTGCGTCCTCGGCCGTGGCAATGCCCTTCAGGATCAGCGGGATCCTGAATTTGTCCTTGATCATCTTCACGGTCCGCCACTCCAGGCCCTTCTGGAAATCGCCGCCGGTGGCGCGCAGGCGGCTTTCGCGAACGTAGCGCTTGGCGATGTCACGTTCGCGACGGCTGTAATGGGCGGTGTCGACGGTCAGGCAGAATGCGGCATAGCCGTTCTTTTCGGAGCGGCTGACGACATCCGCGACGAAGGCATCGTCGCCGCGGACATAGAGCTGATAGAGCCGCAGCGCGTCGGGCGCGGCCTCGGCAGTCTTTTCCAGGCCGGGCTCGGACACGGAGCTCAACATGTGCGCCGCACCGAAGGTGCCGGCGGCGCGGGCTACGCTTGCCGCACCATCGGGATCGAAGATTTCGAGCGCACCGACCGGGGCGAGCACCACCGGCAGCCGCATCCTGCGGCCGAGTTGCTCGACCGAGCCGTCGACCTTGCGAACATCGCGCAGCACGCGGGGGCGGAAGGCGATCTCGTCCAGCGCCATCCGGTTCCGGCGCATCGTGGTCTCGGTTTCGGCAGCGCCGACGATATAGTCCCAGGCATTCTGGTTGAGATTGGCGCGCGCTTTCCGGATGAATTCGTGCAGGTTCTGGAACGGCTCGTTGCTGGCGCCGAGTTCGACGTTCCTTTCCGGCCGGATGCGGGGCGCGTCGTTCATTGTTGTCCTCCCGAGAATTTGAAGTCTTATCGCCATCGCCTATCGCGTCCGGCCCTCCAAAACCATCCTAAAATCGCATAGCTGCGAGGCGTGGGCGGCCGACCGATGTCCGCTTTGCACAAAGTGGTTTCGGAACGTTGCCAAAAGTTTAAGCCGCGGCGAAGGGATTTCTTCGCCGTACCGCCGGCACGGCAGGCCGGCCTTGAAGAAACCAGAATGGTGTTGTGAGACGTGACTTGGATCGCCATTTGCATGGCGGCTTCCAAGCCCGAGAGACAAGCCCCTCAAGAGAACCGCTAAGCAAAAGGCCAGTCAATTCATGCGGAAAAACCTGCTGTTCCCCCTGGGCGCGCTCACGGGGGCGTGTCTGACCCTTCTGGTAGCCAGTCCCCACGGCGGCGTGTGGGCGGCACGGGCGGCGGCGAGCGCGGATGATGCCTATTCCCAGCTCAACTTGTTTGGCGCGGTGTTCGAGCGGGTCAAGGCGAACTATGTCGAGAAGCCCGACAATGCCAAGCTGATCGAAGGCGCGGTTACGGGCATGGTGACCTCGCTCGATCCGCATTCGCGCTACATGAACGCCAAGGCCTGGACCGAGATGCAGGAGACCACCTCCGGCGAGTTCGGCGGGCTCGGCATCGAGGTCACGATGGAGGATGGCCTCGTCAAGGTCGTGTCGCCGATCGACGATACACCGGCCTCGAAGGCCGGCATCATGTCCGGCGATCTCATCAGCAAGATCGACGGCGAGGCCGTGCAGGGCATGACGCTCGAGCAGGCCGTCAACAAGATGAAGGGCCCGGTCGACACCAAGACCAAGCTCACCATCGTGCGTAAGGGGGCCGACGCGCCGCTCGACGTCGCGATCACCCGCGAGATCATCCATGTGCGCCCGGTGCGCTTCCACGTCGAGAACGGCGACATCGGCTATATCCGCATCACCTCGTTCAACGAGCAGACCACCGACGGCCTGAAGAAGGCGATCGCGTCGATCTCCAAACAGGTCCCGTCGGAGAAGCTCGCAGGCTATGTGATGGACCTGCGCAACAATCCAGGTGGTCTGCTCGACCAGGCTGTCTCGGTGTCGAGCGCATTCCTTCAACGCGGCGAGGTCGTCTCGACCCGCGGGCGCAATCCGGAAGAGACCCAGCGCTTCACGGCGCATGGCGGCGATCTCACCAAGGGCAAGCCGCTGGTCGTCCTGATCAACGGCGGTTCGGCCTCGGCCTCGGAGATCGTCTCCGGTGCGCTGCATGACCACAAGCGTGCGACGCTGATCGGTACGCGCTCGTTCGGCAAGGGCTCGGTGCAGACGATCATTCCGCTCGGCGCCGGCAACGGTGCGCTGGCGCTGACCACGGCGCGCTACTACACGCCGTCGGGCCGCTCGATCCAGGCCCAGGGCATCGCGCCGGACATCGAGATCCTCCAGGACGTGCCGCCCGAGCTGAAGGGCCGGATGGACACCATGGCGGAATCCCAGATGCGCGGGCATCTGTCGGCCGCCGACGGCACCGAGCAGACCGGATCACAATCCTACGTCCCGCCGGAAGAGAAGGACGACAAAGCCCTGCATACGGCTTTCGACTTCTTGCACGGCGTCACCGCGAATGCGGTTGCCTCCAAGCCCGGGTCGAAGGCGGCGGTGCCGAACTAATTCTTGCGACGTCCGGACTCGCCCGGGAGTGGATCACCGCTCCCGGGCGATTTCGTTTTGGGGCCGCCGTCTCAGGTCGGGTTCATGGCGGCAAACGTTGCTTCGTAGCGGCTGTCGCGCTCGGCCGAGCGGCGAGCGCGGTCGCGCTCTACCAGCACTTCATCGCGGGGATGAAGCCGTCAACCCGGAGGGATCAGCCCGTTCGGCCGAAGACCTAGCCTGCCTCGCGGCGGCGAATTTCCTCGCCACCGCGCTGGGCGAGACGGCTGCGATGCAGTGCGAACAACTCCAGCATCTTGTCGGCGGGTTTCGCGGCGCTGAACAGATAGCCCTGCATCTCGGAACAGCCAAGCGCGCGGAGCAGGCGCTGCTGCTCTTCGGTCTCGACGCCCTCGGCCGTGGTGGTCATGCGGCGGGCGGCCGCGAGGTTGACGACGGCCTGGACGATGCTGGCGGAGCCGTCGGGACCGGCGATGTCGTCGACGAAGCAGCGGTCGATCTTGATCTTGTCGAAGGGGAAGCGGTGCAGATAGCTCAGCGACGAGTAGCCGGTGCCGAAATCGTCCAGCGCGATGCGCACGCCGATGGCGCGAAGCTGGTGCAGGATCGCGAGCGCTGCGTCGTCGTCGCGGATCAGCACGGCCTCGGTGATTTCGAGCTCGAGCCGGCTCGCCGGCAAATTGGAGGCGGCGAGCGCGGCCATGATCTTCAGCGCCAGCGTGCCGCTCTTGAACTGCACCGGCGAGACGTTGACGGCGAGGCGAATGTCGTCGGGCCAGTTTGCTGCATCCCTACAGGCGGTCGCCAGCACCCATTCGCCGATCTCGTTGATCAGGCCGGTATCTTCGGCGATCGGGATGAATTCGGCCGGTGAGACCATGCCGCGCTCGGGATGGCGCCAGCGTACCAGCGCCTCGCATCCCGTGATGCGGTCGTCCTTCAGGCCGAGGCAAGGCTGGTAATAGACCTCGAGGCCGCCATGAGCGATGGCGTGGCGCAGGTCGATCTCGAGCTGCCGCCGCTCGCGGACCTTGGCGTCCATCTCCGGTTCGAAGAAGCGATAGGTGCGGCGGCCGGCGGCTTTGGCCGCATACATCGCCATATCGGCATTCTTCAGGATCTGGTCCAGCGCGGTCCCGTGTCTCGGTGCAAGCGCGATCCCTATGCTGGCGTCCGTGGTGAGATGATGGCCCATGCAGTCGAACGGCATTCTAATGGTCTCGAACACCCGCGCGACGAGTTCGTTGACCTCCTCCAGCGATGTTACTGCGCTCTGTACGATCGCGAATTCATCGCCGCCGAGCCGTGCCACGAAGTCCATCGGACCTGCGCAGCGGCGAAGGCTCTGTGCGACCGATTTCAACAGCTCGTCGCCGACGAGATGACCGAGTGCGTCGTTGACGCCCTTGAACTCGTCGATGTCGATGTAGTGCACCGCGATCTCTTCGCCGTCGGCGATGGTACCCAGCTCTTCGCGCAGATGCTCGTGGAACATGGCGCGGTTGGGCAGGTCGGTCAGCGCGTCGTAATGGGCGAGGTGGGTGATGCGTTCCTCGGTCCGCCGGCGCTCGGTGATGTCCTCATGCGTTGCGACCCAACCGCCATCCGCGAGCGGTTCGTTGACGATCTGGATCGAGCGGCCGTCGGAGGTGTCGACCACCATGGAGTTGCGCAGGTGGATGTCGCGCAGCACGCGCGCAACGTAGTCGTCGACATTGCCGGTGAACGAGCCCGTCGCCTTGCGATGGGCGATGATGTCGTGGAAGCTGCAACCGGGCTTCACGGTCTCGACCGACAGTCCGTACATCTCGATGTAGCGCTGGTTGCAGATCACGAGCCGCCGCTCGGCATCGAACAGCAGGAGGCCCTGCGTCATGTTGTTGACGGCGCGGTCGAGACGCTGCTTTTCCAGCGTCAGCCGTTCCCGCGAGAGGCGGTGCTGCTCCAGCAGCTTGCGCACGATCGCGATCAGCACGCCGGCGATGGCGAGCGCGGAAGAGGCGGCGACCGAGATCAGGATGCCGATCTGCTCGCGCCAGTCCGCCAGGGCCGCCGCGCGCGTCGTGGTGGCCATGATCAGGATCGGAAAGTGGGGCAGGGCGCGCGAGGAGATCAGCCGGTCGTCGCCATCGATCGGGCTCACGAAGCGACCGGCGAAGTGATCGAGCCCGAAAACCCTCTGATGCGAGAACGGGCCGGTCTTGAAATTCCGCCCCATCAATTCGCTGGAAAGGGGATAGCGGGCGAGCAGCGTGCCGTCTCGATGCAGCATCGAGATCGACGCGCCTTCACCGAGCACGACGGAAGCGAAGAACTTCTCGAAATTGGCGGGCTCGATGCCGCGCCCGACGACACCCAGGAACTCGCCGTTCGGTCCAAGGATCTTGCGGACGATCAGGATGGTCCAGGCGCCCGAGATGCGGCTGTGCAGCGGCTCGATCAGCACGTCAGGCGAATAGGGATCGTATTTGAAGGTGCGGAAATAGGCGCGATCGGCAACGTTCACGTTCGGGGCCGGCCATGCCGTCGACGAGTTGACCAGATTCCCTTCGGCGTCGATGACATTGACGCCGCCCATGTAGGGCAGCGCCTCGATCTTCGAGCGCAGCATGCGGTGGATGTCCTGCCCCGAGAGGCGCTTGCGATAATCCTCCACATTATTGATGCCGGTTGCGCGGACGTGGTCGACGAAATCCTTCTGGATGACTGCGAAATCCTGCAATTGCTGGTCGAAATGATGGGCGAGCATCAGCACGGTGTTTTCGAGCTCGCGGCCGGAGTTGCGCAGCGCGCGTTCGCGGAAATTCTGTGCCATCAGCGTCGCGCCGACGGCGATCGCCGCGATCAGCAGCATGCCGCCCACCACCAGCCAGCGGATCGGTCCGCTGCGCACGAAGGCCTGGTCAAAGAGGCGACTGCCGAATCTCGTCATCATGCTGGATCATTGCCGTGCACACGCCAGGATCAATTCTTGGCCCCGGAAACATCCGTTGGTTTACGGGAACGGTGTGGAGGCGAAGTTAGGAAGCGCGGTTAACGCGATATGAACGGCCGGGCACAAAGGCAACCGATGCGCGCGACGCAGGAGGTCGGTCGCTGAAATACGCGCTTCAGGCGCGGTAATGGCCGGACTTGCCGCCGAGCTTCTCGACGAGATGGATGCCCTCGATGCGCACGCCACGCTCCACCGCCTTGATCATGTCGTAGATGGTGAGGCAGGCGACCGAGACCGCCGTGAGCGCCTCCATCTCGACGCCGGTGCGACCAGTGACCTTGACGCTGGCGCGGACGAGGCAGCCCGCCAGTTTCGCATCGGGCTCGATCTCGACCGTGACCTTCGACAGCGCGAGCGGATGGCAGAGCGGGATCAGCTCGGAGGTGCGCTTGGCGGCCATGATGCCGGCGATGCGCGCGGTGCCGAGCACGTCACCCTTCTTGGCGTTGCCGGACACGATCAGATCGAGCGTCGCCTTGGTCATGATGACGCGGCCTTCCGCCACCGCAAGCCGCTCGGTCGCGGGCTTGTCCGTCACGTCCACCATCCGCGCTTCGCCGGAGGCGCCGATATGGGTAAGGGCAGGGCCGGCCTTGGACTTGGAAGGCTTGCGCGCCATGTCAGCGCGTGCCCGTCGCGCGCGGTGCCGTCTCGCGCGCGAGTAGCGTGCGCGTGGCGGCGGTGACGTCGGCCTGCCGCATCAAGCTCTCGCCGACCAGGAAGGTCGACATACCGACGCGCTCGAGCCGCGCAAGGTCTGCGGCTGTGAAGATGCCGCTCTCACCGACCATCAGCCGGTCCGCGGGGATCAGCGGCGCCAGCGCCTCGCTGGTCGCAAGCGTGGTCTCGAAGGTGCGCAAATTGCGGTTGTTGACGCCGATCATGGGCGAGCGAAGTTTCAGCGCGCGGTCGAGCTCGGCACGGTCGTGGATTTCGATCAGCACATCCATGCCGTAGGCGAAGGCGGCATCTTCGAGATCCCTGGCGGTCGCATCGTCGAGCGCGGCCATGATGATCAGGATGCAATCGGCGCCATGCGCGCGAGCCTCCGCCACCTGATAGGTATCGAACATGAAATCCTTGCGCAGCACCGGCAATGAGGTTGCCGCGCGCGCCGCCACCATGAAGTCGAGATGGCCCTGGAACGACGGCGTATCGGTCAGCACCGAAAGGCAGGCGGCGCCGCCGGCCTCATAGGCTCTGCCAAGCTGGGGCGGATCGAAATCGGCGCGGATCAGTCCCTTCGACGGCGAGGCCTTCTTGATCTCGGCAATCAGCGCATAGTCGCCATTGGCGTGCTTCGCCTTGATCGCGCGCATGAACCCGCGCGGTGCGGCTTGCGCCTTGGCCTGTGCCTCGACAATCGAGAGCGGCTGCGCGCGCTTGGCCGCGGCAATCTCCTCGCGCTTGTAAGCTTCGATCTTGGTCAGGATATCCGACATGTCAGGCTCAGCCGTTCGAGACCGCGATCAGATGTTTCAGCCGCGCGCTTGCGGCGCCGCTGTCGAGCGACTTCGCGCCGATCGCAACGCCCTCCTTGAGATCCTTGGCGCGTCCGGCCACGACCAGCGCGGCGGCAGCGTTGATCAGCGCGACGTCGCGGTAGGGGCTCGGCTTGCCGTCGAGCACGCCTTGCAGCGCGATCGCATTAGCCTCGGCGTCGCCTCCTTTGAGTGCGCCGGTCTCGCAGCGCGACAGGCCGGCCTCGTCAGGCGTCACCTCGAAATTCCGGATCTCGCCATTGTGGAGCGCGGAGACGAAGGTCGGGCCGGTCAGGGTGATCTCGTCGAGGCCATCGGAGCCGTGCACGACCCAGGCGGATTCCGAGCCGAGGTTCTTGAGCACCTGCGCCAGCGGTTGCACCCATTGCCGCGAGAATACGCCGACCATCTGCCGCTTGACGCCGGCCGGATTGGACAGGGGGCCGAGCAGGTTGAAGATCGTGCGCGTGGCAAGCTCGACCCGGGTCGGGCCGACGTTCTTCATGGCGGGATGGTGGGCGGGGGCGAACATGAAGCCGATGCCGCATTCGCGCACGCAATGTCCGACCTGCTCGGGCCTGAGGTCGATCTTCACGCCGAGCGAGGCCAGCACGTCGGCGGCGCCCGAGCGCGAGGACAGCGCGCGGTTGCCGTGCTTGGCCACCGGCACGCCGGCGCCCGAGACGATGAAGGACGCGCAGGTCGAGACATTGACCGAGCCGGAGCCGTCGCCGCCGGTGCCGACGATGTCGACGGCGTCAGGCGGCGCCATCACGGCCAGCATCTTGGAGCGCATCGCCGTAACGGCGCCGGTGATCTCGTCCACGGTCTCGCCGCGTACCCTGAGCGCCATCAACAGGCCGCCCATCTGTGAGGGCGTGGCTTCGCCCGACATCATGGCGTCGAAGGCGGAGGCGGCTTCGTCACGCGACAGGCTGGCGCCGGTCGCCACTTTTCCAATGATCGATTTCAGGTCGTCCATCGCGTGCTTTCAACTCACTGGTTCGCGCCGGTCACCTGCGCGAAGGCGGCCTGATTAATGGTGGTCCCGATGTCGGTTTCAAGCTTGTTGACGTAGGAAGCGACCTGCTCCTCGGTCTGCGCGCGGTCGAGGCTGTCCTTCAGCTTCTTCACCGCGTCGGAAGCGGCGTCGACCACGGGTTCGACGATGTCGGTGACGCGGAAGACGATCACTTCGCTGCCGCCGCTCACGGGGGTCTGTCCGACGCCGTCCTTGGCGGTGCGGAAGGCGGCCGATACGACGGTTGCGGGTACGCCGGCAGGCGAGTCATCGCGCTTGAAGCCGGTCGCGGTCTCGACCTTGGCGCCGATCGCAGCAGCTTCATCGGCGAGCTTGCTGCCGGATTCGAGCTTCTGCACCATCTCGGTCGCCTTGGTCTTCAGCTTGGCCGCGACCTGGTCCTGGCGCCAGCGCGCCTCGACCTGGTCGCGGACCTCGTCGAGATTGCGGTCGCGCGAGGGCGTGATCGCGATGACGTCGTACCAGACATAGCCGCCCTTGAACGAGATCGAGTCGTTGTCGACGCCGACGTCGGTGTTGAAGGCCTGCGACACCACGTCGAGCCCCTGCGGAATGTTGGCGACCGGCTGGCCGTTCGGGGCGCGGCCGGAACGGTCGACGGCGTCGATGGTCACCGCCGTGAGCCCGAGCTTCTGCGCCGCGTCGATCACGCTGGAGCCGCCGCCGCGCTCGTCCTCCATCTTGTCGCGGAGATCGGCGACCTTGACGCGCGCGCGCTCGGTCGCGATCTCGCGCTTGATCTCACCCGCAACGCTGGCGTAGTCCGCTTCTTTGCCCGGCTCGATCTTGTCGACCTTGACGATCGCGACGCCAAGCCCGCCCTGGATCGGCTGGCTGATCTCGCCGGCAGGAAGCGCGAAGGCGGCATCGCCAACGGCCGGATCGAGCGAAGACTTGGTCACAAGCCCGAGATCGACGTCGGAGGCGCTCAGCCCGCGCTCCTTGCCGAGATCCTCGAACGTCATGCCGCCGACGAGGCGCTCGCGTGCGGTCTGCGCCTCCGCCACGTTCGGAAACACGATCTGCTGGATCTGGCGCTTCTCCGGCGTGCCGAGCCGGTCCTTGCGCTGGTCGAACACCTTCTTGGCGTCCTCGTCCGACACCTCGGACCACTTGCCGATCTCCTCCGGCGAGACCACGACGAAGGCGATCTTGCGGTATTCGGGCGCGCGGAACTGGACCTTGTGATCCTCGAAATAGGCGGCAAGCGTCTCGGGCGAGGGCGCCTCGATCTGGCCTGCCTGCGCGGCGTCGAGCCTGACGAACTCAATGGCGCGCTGCTCGCTCTGGAAGCGCGTCAACGCATCGAGCATGGTTTTCGGCGGCTCGAGGCCGGCGCCGATCGTGCCGGTGATCTGCCGGCGCAGCGACACTTTGCGCTGCTCGGCGACGTAGCGCTGCTCGGTATAGCCGAAATTGCGGATCACGGCCTGGAAGCGATTCGCATCGAAGTTGCCGCCGACGCCCTTGAAGTTGGGGTCATTCATGATGACCTGGCGGATCTGGTCGTCGGACTGGCCGAGCCCGAGCCGGCGCGCCTCTTCGTCGATGGCGGCTTCGGCGATGGTCTGCTGGAGCACCTGGCGGTCGAGGCCGAAGGCACGCGCCTGATCGGGCGTCAGCGGACGGCCGAACTGGCGGCTGATCTGTTGCAAGCGGTCGGTGTAGATCTGGCGGAACTCGTTGAGCGAAATCTCGGTGCTGCCGATCTTGGCCACCGTGGACTGCCCGAAGCCGCGGAAGATGTCGGCGATGCCCCAAATGCCGAAACTGACGATCAACACGCCCATCACCACGGCCATAATGGTCTTGCCGAGCCAGTTTGATGAGGCCTTGCGCATTCCTCGGAGCATTTGGTCCAACTTGTTTGGCAGGAGGGGGACGGGAGCGCGTCTTAATGCAGATTCCGCAAAAGCGCGTCACCAAATTGATAGATCATCATAAAGTGGCGGCTTTCCCCCCGCAACCTCGCCTCATGCGGCGCCTCGAAGCTGCGGTTAAAGGCCCCTGGTCTCTGGAACTGCCGCGACAGCTCTGCTAGCGCATGCACAAACCTCATTTTGCTGGACATTGACATGACCGACGCCATCCGATCGCTGATCGCCGGCAACTGGAAGATGAACGGCCTGAAAGCCCAGGCTGCCGAATTCGACGCCATGCTCAACGGCGCGGCGGACGTAGCTGCCAAGGCCGATCTGCTGGTCTGCCCGCCTGCAACCCTGATCGCCGCCTTCGCCGACAAGGCGCGGGGCAAGAAGGTCGCGGTGGGGGCCCAGGACTGCCATCCCAAGGCCTCCGGCGCCCATACCGGCGATGTCGCCGCCGAAATGCTGGTGGACGCGGGCGCAACGGCTGTCATCGTCGGCCATTCCGAGCGCCGCGCCGACCACGGCGAGGGCGATGCTCTCGTCCGGCAGAAAGCCGAGGCGGCCTGGCGCGCCGGGGCGACGGCGATCGTCTGCATCGGCGAGACGCAAGGCCAGCGCGATGCCGGCCAGACCCTGGATATCCTGCGTGGCCAGCTCGACGGCTCACTGCCGGAGGGCTCCACCGCGGCCAATCTGATCGTGGCCTATGAGCCGGTCTGGGCGATCGGCACCGGGCTGACACCCACAGCCAAGGATGTCGAGCAGATTCATGGCTTTATCCGGGAATTCCTGAGTTCCCGGTTCAAAACCGACGGTGCCAAGATGCGGATCCTTTACGGCGGCTCGGTCAAGCCCTCGAACGCGGCCGAGCTGATGGCGGTGAAAAACGTCAACGGCGCGCTGGTCGGCGGCGCCAGCCTGAAGGCGGCCGATTTCCTTGCGATCGCCAAGGGCTGCCCCTAGCTCATTCAAACCGTTGGTCCGGGGCCGATCGGGGGTGGCAATACCCCCTCCGATCGTGTAACACCGCGCAACTTCAGGAAAACCCGCGAAGCGCGATCGGCCGCCGTCAGGCGCCGCCCGCTTGTGACGGAAGGATACTATGCAGACCGTTGTCATCGTCATCCACCTCATGATCGTCGCCGTCATGATCGGCGCCGTCCTGCTCCAGAAGTCGGAAGGCGGCGGCCTTGGCATGGGCGGAGGCGCGGGCTTCATGTCGAGCCGCGGCACGGCGAACCTTTTGACGCGGACTACTGCGGTTTTGGCCGTTGGCTTCTTCCTCACCAGCCTGTTCCTGTCCTGGTACGCCGGCTACGACCGCAAGCCGTCGTCGATCATTGGCCAGCCGTCGCAGACCCAGCCGGCCGGTGGGGCGCCGATTGCGCCGCCGACCTCAGGCGGCATCCTGGATTCGCTGAAGAAGGCCGACGAGCAGCAGCAGAACCAGGCGCCCGCCGGTCCGCAGGTGCCGCGCTCGCAATAAAGCAGGGGGGCCATGCAGGGCGGCTTCTACCGTCCTGCAGCAAAAATCCCCATCAAGGCACTGTCACCACTTTCAGTTCTGGATCACCCACAGGCCCGCAGAATCTTTGGGGCGGAATACGAATCGCTTTGGCGAATCGAATTCGAGGGATTAGAGGTTAAGTCCCATGGCGCGGTACATATTCATCACCGGCGGCGTGGTTTCTTCGCTCGGCAAGGGTCTGGCTTCGGCGGCACTCGGTGCGCTGTTGCAAGCCCGGGGCTACAAGGTCCGCCTCCGCAAGCTCGACCCCTATCTCAACCTCGATCCCGGAACGATGTCGCCGTATCAGCACGGCGAAGTGTTCGTGACCGATGACGGCGCAGAGACCGATCTCGATCTCGGTCACTACGAGCGCTTCACCGGCAGGCCGGCGACCAAGGCCGACAACATCACCACGGGGCGCATCTACCAGGACATCATCTCCAAGGAGCGCCGCGGCGATTATCTCGGCGCGACCATCCAGGTGGTTCCGCACGTCACCAACGCCATCAAGGAATTCGTCCTCGACGGCAATGACGATTACGACTTCGTGCTGGTCGAGATCGGCGGCACCGTCGGCGACATCGAGGGCCTGCCGTTCTTCGAGGCGATCCGCCAGCTCAAGAACGAGCTGCCGCGCGATCACGCCGTCTACATCCATCTGACGCTGCTGCCCTACATTCCGAGCGCCGGCGAGCTCAAGACCAAGCCGACGCAACACTCGGTCAAGGAGCTGCGCTCGATCGGCATCCAGCCGGACATCCTGCTCTGCCGCACCGACCGCGCGATCCCGAAAGAGGAGCGGCGCAAGCTCGGGCTGTTCTGCAACGTGCGTGAAAGCGCCGTGATCGAGGCGCGCGACGTCGACAACATCTACGCTGTCCCTGAGGCCTATCACAATGCGGGCCTCGACGACGAAGTGCTCGCCGCCTTCGGCATCGGCTCGCGGATTCCGCCGGAGCTGCGGAGCTGGCAAGAGATCAACGAGCGAGTCCGCAATCCCGAAGGCAACGTCACCATCGCCATCGTCGGCAAGTACACCGGCATGAAGGATGCGTATAAGTCGCTGATCGAGGCGCTGTCGCATGGCGGCATCGCCAACAAGGTGAAGGTCAATCTCGACTGGATCGAGAGCGAGATCTTCGAGAAGGAAGATCCCGCGCCCTTCCTCGAGCACGTCAACGGCATCCTGGTGCCTGGCGGCTTCGGCCAGCGCGGCGCGGAGGGAAAGATCAAGGCGGCGCAGTTCGCGCGCGAGCGCGACGTGCCGTATTTCGGCATCTGTTTCGGCATGCAGATGGCGGTGATCGAGGCCGCGCGAAACCTCGTCGGCATCGAGGACGCCAACTCCACCGAGTTTGGCCCGACCAAGGAGCCCCTGGTCGGCCTGATGACGGAATGGCTGCGCGGCAACGAGCTCGAGAAGCGCTCGCAGGCCGGCGATCTCGGCGGCACGATGCGGCTGGGGGCCTATCCGGCAACGCTCAATCGTGGCAGCCGCGTCTCAGAGGTCTATGGCGGCGCGACGGAAATCTCCGAGCGCCACCGCCATCGCTACGAGGTCAACACGGCCTACAAGGACCGCCTCGAGCAGCACGGTCTGAAATTCTCAGGGTTGTCGCCCGACGGCGTGCTGCCGGAGATCGTCGAGTACGAGGATCATCCGTGGTTCATCGGCGTCCAGTTCCACCCCGAGCTGAAGTCGCGGCCCTTCGAGCCGCACCCGCTGTTCGCGTCCTTCATTCAGGCGGCGATGGTGCAGAGCCGGCTGGTTTGATCATCCGGCTTGATCGGCCGTGAAGCCTCTGGCGACGAACGCGATCCCGTGACGACCTTGACCCGCGGCCGCCGCGTCAGCCTGTAGACGGCAGCGGGTGGCACGTTCAGCATCGCCCGATCCACCAGCTTGGCGCGCAGGCCCAGCCGGTCGAGCACCGGGCGCGGCACCGGGCAGCTCATGCCATAGGTGAACTGATAGAACGCGCCGCCCGGGCGGATGTAGCTGAATGCGCCACTGACGATCGAGACGACCTTGCGCATTGACATGTTGAGCAGCGGCAATCCGCTGATCACGGCGCCGACCGGCGCGCCTTCATAAAGGCGATGCGTGGTGAGCCGGGCAGCATCCATCCACAACACGCGAGCCCCGGGAAAGCGCATCTGCAGCAGCTTCATGAAATCGGAGCCGTACTCGACCAGCGTGAGGTCTTCCTGGCGCACGCCGCGCTTCAAAAGCTTGTAGGTGAATGCGCCGGTGCCGGGGCCGAGCTCGAGGATCGGGCCAGTCGATGCGTCGATCTCGCGCGTGATGAGATCGGCCAGTGCCGCGCTCGACGGCGCGATCGCTCCGACCTGACGCGGGGCAGACATCCAGGCAAGGAAGAACGAGAGGAAATCGTTGGGCATGCGCACTCCGGTATTTTGCTTCGCGCCTCGCAAATCAGAGGCGGCTCGCAATTTCACGGGAATGCATTGCGACAGCATTGCGGAGGCGATGCGGACCAAGATCAATTGGCGCGGATCGGCGGCAATGTGATCCGGAAGCATGCGCCGCCGTTCGCTCCATCCAGCACCGAGACGTGGCCGCGATGCAGCTGCACGATCTCGCGAACCATGTTGAGGCCGAGGCCGGCACCGCGATCGAGTGGCGTGAGTCGATAGAACGGCTCGAAGATCAACTCGTGTTGATCGGGCGGAATGCCCGCGCCCTCGTCGGTGACTTCGATGCATGCGGGCTCGCTGACGCGGATGCCGATCGTGCCGCGGCGCGGGCCGTGCTGGATGGCATTCTGCACGAGGTTGGTCAGCGCGCGTTCGAGCGCGGCCGTGTCGCCGAGTGTCTCGATCGGTGTTTCCGGTGCGTCGAGCGCCAGCTCGTAACCCGCAGCGATGGCAAGCGGGGCAAGCTCGGCGGCGACACCCTGGGCGATTGCGACGAGGTCGACCCGCGCGAAAGGATGTCCGCAGCGGTCGAGTCGCTGGATGTCGAGCAATTGCTCGGCGAGCGTAGCGAGCCGCGCGGCATCCTCGATCAGGCGGGTTTTGTCGGGTCCCGGCGGAAGTGACTCCAGACGCGTGTTCAGGATCGCGATCGGCGTGCGCAGTTCGTGTGCGGCATCGGCGACGAAGCGCTTGTGGCGGGCATAGCCTTCATCGAGCCGCGCCAGCGCGTCGTTGATCGCGGTCACGAGCGGCACGACCTCCAGCGGAATGTAATCCGCCGACAATCGCGCGCCGCGCTGGTGAATATCGATCCGCCGCGCCTGGTCCGCGGTCGTATCCAGTCCCCTGAACGCGCGCCGCAAGATCATCGGTGTTGCGATGAAGGTCGCGGTCCCCATCAACAGCAGGCCGGGAAGTGCGATGCCGAGCAACACGAGCGACGTCGTGAACACGGCCTTGGCACTGGTCAGTTTTCCCTGCGTCGCCGTGATGACCTGCACATTGCCGGCCCCGGTGTCGATGCGCTTCAGCCGTGCCGGCGGCTTGCGCGGATCGTCCTCGAAGAGCTGCCAGCCGAGCCGCGCCTGGCTGATCTGGTCGAGGGCGCCGCCGATGGCGGCGAATTCGGCCGGGACGGGGCCCTCACTGAGGGAATGCCCCTGCCTGTCGCGAACCAGCAACCAGAGGTCGGGGGTCTCTGCGCGCAACTGTTTCAGCTCGTCGGTCGGTCGCAGTGTGAGGCCACCCTGGGCATCGCGCGCGAGCGCATGCTGCACGATGTCGATCACGCGGTCCTCGTCCCGCTGGGTCAGCACGAAGCCCGAGGCGCAGAGCGCGCCCACGACGATGGCGACGAGAGCGACGAGCAGGGCGGCCTGCAGTGAAAGCAGCCGCCAGCTCAGCCGCGAGCGCAGGCAGTATGGGTCGTCGTGCCGGCTCACGGCAGCTTCTTCAGGAGATAGCCGACGCCGCGGATGCCGTGGATCTCCACGCGCGCATCGGCTTCGGACAGTTTGCGGCGCAGCCGCGACACGTGCGTATCGAGCGCATTCGACTGGATCTCGTCGTCGAAACTGTAGACGGCTTCTTCCAGCGCCGAGCGCAGCACGGTCCGGCCCATGCGGCGGACCAGGGCTTCCAGCACCAGGAGCTCGCGCCGCGGCAGCTCGAGCGGAGCCCCGCCGACGGTTGCCTCGCGATGGCCGAAGTCGAAGGCGAGGCGGCCGGCGCGCATGATGTCGGGCTGCAGCCGGCCGGGCCGGCGCAGCACGGCGCGCAGACGCGCCAGCAATTCCTCCACCGCGAACGGTTTTGCCAGATAATCATCCGCCCCGCAGTCGAGTCCAGCGACCCGGTCGGTGAGCTCGCCGCGCGCCGTCAACACGATGATCGGCACGCCGTCGGCGCGCGCCCTCAGTTTCGGGATCAAAGCGAGACCGTCGCCATCGGGAAGCTGGCGATCGAGCAGGACGGCGGCGTGGACATCGGCAGAAATGGCCTCTTCGGCCTCGGCGAGCGAGGAGGCATGGTCCACCACCATGTCGTAGCGCTTCAGCGCCGACGCCAGTGCATCGGCCATTTCGGCCTCGTCCTCGACGAGTAAAATCCGCATGATCGGCCACCTCAACCTCAACCGCGCCATTCTAGCGGCCGCATCATTGCGGCAGCATTGCGGGAACCAGTTGCGGCGGAGTGGCCCCGATCGACCTCAAGCCATGCGCAGAACGCCACAGGGGCAACCGGGCGGGGCTCACGACACCGTCGGGACCAGCCGCTATAACCGCCGGACCTGTTCAGGGAGGAACATGAATGATCTACGAAATGCGCCAGTATCGCTGCGTGCCCGGCCGCCTGCCGGCACTGCTCAAGCGGTTCGAGACCGCCACGCTGAAAATTTGGGAGAAGCACGGCATCAAGCAGGCCGGGTTCTTCACCACGCTGATCGGTGAATCCAACCAGGAGCTGACCTATTTCCTAGCCTGGGAGTCGCTCGCCGAGCGCGAGACGAAGTGGGGCAAGTTCATTGCCGATCCCGACTGGATGAAAGCGCGCGCCGAGAGCGAGGCCGACGGCCAGATCGTCGCCAACATCGTCAGCCAGATCCTGGCGCCGACCGCCTTCTCAGTGGTCAAGTAGCGATCCCTCGCGTGGCGAGGAACCCTGGCGCAACCCTGATATTCTGACCGCCCTGGCCGAATAGGGTTGATCCGACCCTCATCGGGGCTATGGTCGCGCCGAAACGAGGGATTTGCCTTGAGCTCTTCGACGTCAGCGGCGCCGGTCGTCACCATTGGCACGGTCAAATTCGGCAATGACCTGCCGATCTCGGTCATTGCCGGGCCATGCCAGCTCGAGAGCCGCCAGCATGCGCTGGAGGTGGCTTCCGCGCTGAAGGAGATCGCGGCGCGGCTGAACATCGGCCTCGTCTACAAGACCTCGTTCGACAAGGCCAACCGCACCAGCGCATCCGCGGCGCGCGGGCTGGGCCTCGCGCAGTCGCTACCGATCTTCGCGGAGATCCGTTCCTCGCTTGGCTTGCCGGTGCTGACGGACGTGCACGAGGCCACGCAATGCGCCGAGGTGGCGCAGGCCATCGACGTCTTGCAGATTCCGGCCTTCCTGTGCCGGCAGACCGATCTCCTTCTCGCTGCGGCCGCGACCGGAAGGGTCGTGAACGTCAAGAAGGGCCAGTTCCTGGCGCCCTGGGACATGGCCAATGTCGTCACCAAGATCACCAGCGCGAACAATCCCAACGTGCTCGTCACCGAGCGCGGCGCCTCCTTCGGCTACAACACGCTGGTCTCCGACATGCGCGCACTGCCGATCCTGGCGCGCACCACAGGCGCCCCTGTCATCTTCGATGCCACCCATTCGGTGCAGCAGCCGGGCGGGAAGGGGACGTCGTCGGGCGGCGAGCGCGAATTCGTGCCGGTGCTGGCACGCGCGGCTGTAGCCGTTGGCGTGGCTGGCGTTTTCATCGAGACCCATCCCGATCCTGATCGCGCGCCCTCCGATGGCCCCAACATGGTGCCGCTGCGCCAGTTCGAGGGGCTGATCGCTAGACTGATGGCGTTCGACGCGCTCGCCAAAGAATCTGTCAAAACCGGCCCGCGCTGATGCAGCACGGCGAGGCGCGGCCGCACGATCACGGCTTGCCGACAGCGCTCTACGTCATATCAGGCGCAAGCTTCGCCGCAGCGCTCTCGGCACGCGCGCTCGATCCGGTGCTGCCGCATGTCGCCGAGGACTTTGGCGTCAGCATCGCGACCGCCGCGGGCTTTGCCGCGGTGTTCGCCTTCACCTTCTCGATCATCCAGCCCATAATTGGCGCTGCCGCCGATCTGTTCGGCAAGACGCGGCTGATGATCGGCTGCCTCGCGCTGCTCGGCCTTGCCAACATCCTCGGCGCGCTCTCGACCTCGTTCTCGGTTTTGTTTGCGACCCGCATTCTCGCCGGCATCGGCTCCGGCGGCGTGTTTCCGGTGGCGCTGAGCCTGACCAGCGATCTGGTTGGGCCGGAGAAACGCCAAGTTGCGATCAGCCGCACGCTCGCCGGCGCGATGACCGGCAATCTGCTCGGCGCCTCGGCCTCCGGACTGATCGGCGATTTTCTCGGCTGGCGCGGCGTGCTCGCAGTGCTCGGCGTGCTCGTGATCGTCGCCTCGATCGCGGTTGCCGCCGGCTTTCACGGCGCCAAGGTCAAGCATCCACCGAAGACCAGCCTATCGGCGCTGAAGGCCGGCTATCGCACCATCTTCACCAATCCGAACGCCTATGTCTGCTACTCGGCCGTGTTCATCGAGGGCTGTTGCGTGCTCGGCCTGTTTCCCTATATCGCCTCGTTCCTGTTCGAGCTCGGCCAGACCTCGCTCTCGATCGCCGGCATCGTCATCGCGGGCTTTGCGGTCGGCGGCTTGTTCTACACGCTGACGGTGTCGCGCCTGCTGCCGTGGCTCGGCATGAAGGGCATGATGATCGCGGGCATGACGCTGGTTGCCTCACAGCTCATTGCCGTCGCCTTCGGGCCACGCTGGGAAGTGCAGGCCCTGAATCTCATCGTGATGGGATGGGGCTTCTACATCGCCCACGGCTGTCTGCAGGTCTTCGCCAGCGAACTCTCGGTCGAGGCACGCGCCACCGCGCTGTCGCTGCATTCGTTCTTCTTCTTCATGGGGCAGACCGTGGGGCCGCTCGCCTATGGCTTCGGCCTCCAGCACGCCGGCAAGATGCCGACCTTGTTCGCGAGCGCCGTGATCATGATGGTGCTGGGCTTCGTCTGCGCCCGGCTGCTCAAGCAGCGGGCGCCGTCAGACGCGCGGGCCTGAGCACGTCGGTCAATGCCGCGCCAAGTGGGACAACAGCGAGCTATCCCCGCCCGCGATAGGGCGCGACGCCTTGCTCCGGCGCCCACAGGCCCTTCGGCACACGGCCGGTCTGCCAGAACACGTCGATCGGGATGCCGCCGCGCGGGTACCAGTAGCCGCCGATGCGCAGCCATTTCGGCTTGATCTCGCTCGCGATACGCTTGCCGATCATCACGGTGCAGTCCTCGTGGAAGGCGCCGTGATTGCGGAAGCTCGCCATGTAAAGTTTCAGCGATTTCGACTCCAGCAGCCACGCACCCGGCGCGTAGTCGATCACCAGATGCGCGAAATCCGGCTGTCCCGTGACCGGGCAGAGTGAGGTGAATTCCGGCACGGTGAAGCGCACCAGGTAGTCGGTGCCCTTTTGCGGATTGGGCACGCGGTCGAGCTGGGCTTCTTCCGGTGTGTGCGGCCACTCGACCGCACGACCGAGCTGGAGGGATTTCTTCGCCATCGTCGTCACATCCTGTTTCGGATGCCGGGATGGACGCAAATGGCGCGGCCGTCAACCGGCCGCGATCGTCTGGATCATGACGATCCGGTCGTTGCCGGATTCGCAACCCCACAGCTCGCCCGGCCTGCCGTCGAGCTGGCGCACATTGGCATTGGCTTTGTCGCTGGCGAAGACGTTGAAGCGCTCGGTCGTGGGATCGAAACGGACGATGGCGTTGGCGGAGAAATCGCTCAGCCAGACCTTGTCCTTGTCGTCGACATAGACGGCATAGGCGCGGGGACGTTCGCCCGGCAGCTTCCACGTCTTCCACGAGCCGTCGGCGGGATCGTGCACTGAGACATGCCCGCTATTCCACTCGCTGACCCAGATCCGGCTCGTTGAATCCGACCAGACGCGCCGTGAGCCCGCATTCGGTGTCGGCGGCTGCACGACGCGGGCATTGCCGTTTGCAAGATCGACTTTGGCGATGTAGCTGCCGGCGAGGGAGGCGTACCAGATGTCGCCCTTGGGCGTGACGGTGATGCCGTAAGGCCCGATGCCTTTTGGTGCCTTGAAGACCGTCATCTCGCCCGACTTCGGCGTGAGCCGGCCGTAGTAGCCGGACTGGCCCGTGAACCAGTACGTGCCGGCCTTATCGAACACGCCGGTGTTGAGATTGGCGGAGGCGAACTTTTCCGGCAGGCGGAACAGCGTGACCTTGAGATCGCCGGGATCGACCCGCGCGATCGCGTTCTGGCCGCCTTCGGTGATCCATGGCGCGCCGTCGGGGCCGATGGTCACGCCATGCGGGGCGGCGCCCTGGCCGAGGCTGACCGTCTTGAAGGTGCCATCCTTTGGATCGAGTCTGCCGAGCAGGCCCTTGCCCTGCGCCGTGAACCACACGGTGCCATCAGGAGCGGGCGTGAGATCGTGCAGGCCGATGCCTGGGCTGATCGGGAAGTATTTTGTCCGGAACGGGCCTTCCTGCGCAAAACTTGGGCGGATGGCGAGGAGGGCTGCGCTCGAGGCAAGAAACTGGCGGCGATTCATGGCGTTACCCCGACTGTCTAGGATTGAGGATGGACGCGCGGAGCAGATGTCGTCGAGCATAATCTGAGGTTCTTCACGCGTCAGTCGAAGCGGCTCGTCCAAGCGTTCACATTTGCTTGCGGCCCGTGTAAGACCCGCGACACCGATCAGCCCTAACGAACGGAAGTGCACATCATGACCGCCATCATCGACATCATCGGCCGCGAAATCCTCGATAGCCGGGGTAATCCCACCGTCGAGGTCGATGTCGTGCTGGAAGACGGCGCGCTCGGCCGCGCCGCGGTGCCGTCGGGAGCCTCGACTGGCGCCCATGAGGCAGTGGAACTGCGCGACGGTGACAAGGCCCGCTATCTCGGCAAGGGCGTCTCCAAGGCAGTCAGCGCCGTCAATGGCGAGATCTTCGAGGCCCTGAGCGGCCTCGATGTCGAGCAGCAGGCCCAGATCGACCAGATCATGATCGACCTCGACGGCACGCCGAACAAGAGCCGGCTGGGCGCCAACGCGATCCTCGGTGTGTCGCTGGCCTGCGCCAAGGCGGCCGCGAACTCGCTCGACATGCCGCTCTATCGTTATGTCGGCGGCACCTCGGCGCGGCTCCTGCCGGTGCCGATGATGAACATCATCAATGGCGGCGTGCATGCCGACAACCCGATCGACTTCCAGGAATTCATGATCCTGCCGGTCGGCGCGTCGAGCTTTGCCGAGGGCCTGCGCTACGGCGCGGAAGTCTTCCACACGCTGAAGTCCGAGCTGAAGAAGGCCGGTCACAACACCAATGTCGGCGACGAGGGCGGCTTCGCCCCGAACCTGCCGTCAGCGGACGCGGCGCTCGACTTCGTCATGAACGCGATCGGCAAGGCCGGCTTCAAGGCGGGCTCCGACATCGTGCTCGGGCTCGACTGCGCCTCGACCGAGTTCTTTAGGGACGGCAAGTACGTCTATGAAGGCGAGGGCAAGTCCCGCTCGATCTCCGAGCAGGCCAAGTACCTTGCGGACCTCGTCGCGCGCTATCCGATCGTGACGATCGAGGACGGCATGTCGGAAGACGACATGGACGGCTGGAAGGAGCTCACCGACCTCATCGGCAAGAAGTGCCAGCTCGTCGGCGACGATCTCTTCGTCACCAACGTCAAGCGCCTCGCCGAAGGCATCAAAGCGGGCCGAGCCAACTCGATCCTGATCAAGGTCAACCAGATCGGCACGCTGACCGAGACGCTCGCCGCCGTCGAGATGGCGCACAAGGCCGGCTACACCTCTGTCATGTCGCACCGCTCCGGCGAGACCGAGGATTCCACCATTGCCGATCTCGCGGTCGCCACCAATTGCGGTCAGATCAAGACCGGCTCCCTTGCGCGGTCCGACCGCACCGCCAAATACAACCAGCTCCTGCGCATCGAGCAGCAGCTCGGCAAGCAGGCGCTCTATGGCGGCAAGGCGGCACTGAAGGCGCTGGCATAAGCCGGCGCTTCGACTCGCGAAAAGAGGACAGGGGAGGATCGACATGAGCGACGGCAAGACCGGACTGCAGCTGCGTTCGCTGCTCAAGAAGAGCGGCGAGCTGGAATTGTCCCTCGTGAATGTCCCGACACCGGAGCCGGCCGACGATGAGGTCGTGGTTCGCGTCGAAGCCACGCCGATCAACCCCTCCGACCTCGGGCTCCTGATCGGGGCCGCCGACATGTCGGCGGCTCAGGCTTCCGGCACGAAGGACGCACCGGTGATCACCGCGAAAATGCCTGAGGGCGCGATGCGGATGATGGCGGCCAGGTTCGATCAGTCATTGCCGGTCGGCAACGAGGGCGCCGGCACGGTGATCCGGACCGGATCATCGGATGCGGCGAAGGCGCTGATGGGCAAGACGGTGTCGATGATCGGCGGCGCCATGTACACGCAATATCGCGTGCTGAAGGTCCGCGACGTCATGGATCTGCCGGCAGGCACCACGGCGGCCGACGGTGCCTCCTGGTTCGTCAATCCGCTGACCGCGCTCGGCATGACCGAGACGATGCGCCGCGAGAACCACAAGGCGCTGGTGCACACGGCCGCCGCCTCCAATCTCGGCCAGATGCTCAACAAGATCTGCATCAAGGACGGCATTGGCCTCGTCAACATCGTGCGCAGCAAGGAGCAGGCCGACATCCTGCACAAGATCGGCGCCAAGCATGTCGTGGATTCCAGCGCGGCGAGCTTCATGGACGACCTCACCAACGCGCTGGTCGAGACCGGCGCCACGATTGCCTTCGACGCTATCGGCGGCGGCAAGCTGGCGAGCCAGATCCTGACCGCCATGGAGATCGCGGCCAACAAGACCGCGAAGGAATACAGCCGCTACGGCTCCAACGTCTACAAGCAGGTCTATATCTACGGCAGCCTCGACACGCGCCCGACCGAGCTGAACCGCTCGTTTGGCCTGAGCTGGGGCGTCGGCGGCTGGCTGCTCACGCCGTTCCTCCAGAAGATCGGTCCGGCCGAAATCGGTCGCCTGCGCCAGCGCGTCGCGTCCGAGCTCAAGACCACCTTCGCCAGCCACTACACCAAGGTGGTCTCGCTTGCGGAGGCGCTCGATCTAGCCAACATCGCGGTGTACGCCAAACGGGCCACCGGCGAAAAATTCCTCATCAACCCGAATAAGTCGTGACGCGCAACGGCGTCCAGGCCTGTTCGAATTTATGCCTGAGCCGTGGGGCGAATGACGATCTCGCCGACGTCCACGCTATCCGGCTGCGCAATAGCGAAGGCCATCGCCTCCGCGATTGCGCTCGCCGGAATGGCCATCGCCTTCATGCTTGCCCGCCCTTGCTCCCGCAACGCGGAATCCGTCATGGAGGACGGCAGTTCGGTGTCGACATAACCGGGTGAGATGGTTGTCACCCGAAGCGAGGGGCCGGCCTCCTGACGAAGCCCTTCGGAAATCGCCCTGACGGCATTCTTCGATCCCGCGTAGACTGCTATTGTCGGAACGATCTTGATGCCGGCGGTCGACAGGGTGTTGATGAAATGACCGAAGCCCTGACGTCGGAAGACGGGCAAGGCGGCGGCGATTCCGTAGAGCACGCCTTTCACATTCACGTCGATCATGTCGTCCCAGTCGTCGACCCTCAGGTCGTCGAGGCGGGAAATCGGGGCAATCCCCGCATTGTTGATCAGGACGTCCAGCTTCCCGTATCGGTCCGTGGCAAGTCCGACGAGCCTGGCGACATCCTCGCGTTGCCTGACGTCGGTGACGAGGTACGACGCCTTTCCGCCCTTTGAGGCGATGCTCGCGGCCAGAATCTGCAGCCGGTCGGCGCGCCGTGCGCCGAGGATTTGATGGCGCCACGTTCTGCGAGATGCCGGGCGGCGGCTTCGCCAATTCCGCTGCTGGCGCCCGTGATGGCGATGACCTTGCCTGCGATGCCTGTCATAGATGTTCCACGCAATTCGTTGCGAGATGAACTTCGCATCGGAATCGAGGTTGATCTATGCTCGAAGTGCTCGAAAATCGTCGAGATCGGATCAAGGCTTGGACAAACCCTCGGATAGGCACAAGACCCCGGACCCGCTGTCTCAGGTCTTCTCGCTCCTGAACGTTCGCGCTGCGCGTTGCACGAGGTTCGAGGCGGGCGGCAATTGGTCGTATCGGTTCCCGGCCAAACCCGCCCTTAAGTTCGGCGCGGTCATCCGAGGTGATTGCTGGATCGATTTCGGCGACGAAGCCCATCATCGGCTTGTCTCCGGCGACTGCTTTCTTCTGGCCAATGCACCAGCCTATGTTCTGGCCAACGACCAACGCCTTGCTCCCGAAGACGGTATAGCGGCGTTCGATTGGACGCAGTCGGATGTCGCGCGTCACGCGGGCCGCGATACCGTTCTGCTTGCCGGCAGTTTCGGTTTCGAAGCGTCGGACGCCGGATTGCTGCTCGATGCGCTCCCTCGCTTTCTGCTTATCCCGTCGCGCAGTCCATCGGCAGCCGTCATTCATTCCACGCTCGAGATTCTCGACCTTGAAATCAGGGGGACGGGAATCGGAGCGGCCGTACTCACCGACAGGCTTGCCGACGTCCTGCTCGTCCAGGTGCTCACCACTGGACCCTGGAAGCATTGTCCGAAGCGATCGCCATGTCGCGATCCGCGTTTTCGAAGCGGTTCAAGTCCCTGGTGGGGCTGGCGCCGCTCGACTACCTGCTTCGATGGCGAATGCGACTTGCACGCGATCTTCTTCGACGTGGAGCGACCGTTTCGGCAACGGCCGCGCAGCTTGGATACTCGTCGGAGAGCGCCTTCGGACACGCCTTCAAGCGAGTCTACGGCTAGGCACCGAAGCGATACTGGCGCAGACAGGCGATCGCCGAAAAATTCCCCATCAACCCGAATAAATTATCGTGATGTGCGACGGCACGTCACCGGAAGAAGGGACTTGCCTTCTGAGCGAAGCGGGGGATTATTCCCGCCGCCGTTGAAAGCGGAAAAACCGCAAGGCGTTCAGAAGGGGACCTCTGCATGACCGACCTCAATCGCCGTCACCTGCTCGCAGGTGCCGCCGCCCTCAGTGCGGCCGCCGTTACCGGGCTTGGACCGACCACCGCCAATGCCTCAGTGCCGCCGGCTGGGACGCAGGCGCCGGGCTTCTACCGCTACAAGGTCGGCAGCTACGAGTGCACCTCGATCAACGACGGTGCGCGCACCTTCCCGATGCCGGAGAAGTTCGTCGTCAACATACCGAAGGATGAGGCGCTGGCCGCGGGCGAGGCGGCCTACATGCCGAAGGGCATGGTCACGGTGCCGTTCAATCCGCAGCTCATCAACACCGGCTCCAAGCTCGTGCTGATCGATACCGGCAACGGCGTCGCCAATCTCGAGCCGAGCAAGGGCGCGGTCGGCCGCACCCTGCAAAATCTCCAGGCCGCTGGCGTCGACCCCAAGAACATCGATGTCGTGCTGCTGTCGCATCTGCATCCCGATCACACCAACGGCCTCCGTCTCGCCGATGGCGCGCTCGCCTTCCCGAATGCAGAGATCATGGTGCCGGGCAAGGACTGGGAGTTCTGGACCAGCGAGGACAACGTCGCCAAGGCGGAGTCCAACCCGATGATGAAGAACTATTTCGCCAACGTGAAGAAGACCTTTGCCGGCCTCGAATCCAAGGTCACCAAGTACGAGTGGGGCAAGGAGGTCGCGCCCGGCATCACCTCGATCGCGACGCCGGGCCACACGCCCGGCCACACCTCGTTCGCGGTCGCATCGGGCGATGCCAAGGTGCTGATCCAGTCCGATGTCACCAACATTCCGGAATTCTTCCTGCGCAATCCGGACTGGCATGTGATGTTCGACTATGATGCCGCGATGGCGCAAGCGACCCGTCACAAATTCTATGACATGGCTGCGGCCGAGAAGGCGACCGTGATCGGCTTCCACTTCACCTTCCCGTCGGTCGGGCATGTCGTGAAGGACGGCGCCAAATATCGCCTGATCCCATCGGCCTGGAATCCGACAATCTGACCTGACTTAGACGTTTGGGCGAGAGATCGGGCCGCCGCTTGGCGGCCCGAATGTTTTGGCCAACAGTCAAAGGGCGCGATGTCGCCCGGAGAAGCCAAGGGGTACGTTCGAGAAACACAGCGTTTCCAAATCGAGCCAGTTCATGCACTTGCATCCATCGGTCCGGATCGCTTAAGTGCGCCCCCGGCACTCCCGCTCAAGTTCGAAGGACACTCCATGGCCTACAATATCGTCGTAATCGCCGGCAGCGTGCGCAAGGCCGGCTTTTCGCTCAAGATCGCCAATGCGCTCGCCAAGCTCGCACCTAGCTCGCTCAAGCTCGAGGTGATCACGCCGGCGGGCATCTCGTTCTTCAATCAGGACCTCGAGAGTGCGCCACCCGCGGACTGGCTGGCGTTCCGCGATAAGCTTCAGAAGTCGGACGGCGTCATCTTCGTCACGCCCGAATACAACCGCTCCATCCCTGGCGCGCTGAAGAACGCCATCGACGTCGCCTCGCGGCCCTATGGCAAGAGCTCGCTCAATGGCAAGCCGGTCGGCATCATCTCCAATTCGCCGGGCCCGCTCGGCGGGGTCAGCGCGGCCAAGCATTTGCAAACCATCCTGCCTGGTATTAGCGGTCCGATCATGCAACAGCCGGAGACCTATCTGAACGCCATTGGCGACGCCTTTGATGCCGAGGGCAATCTGGTCAAGGAGTCGCTGAAGCCTGTGCTCCAGGCCTATATCGACGCCTTCGCGGCCCACGTCGCGAAGCATCACGGCTGAGGCCGAATACCCCGCGGCGATACCGGAAGTCCTCATCCTGAGAGGAGGCGCGCTAGCGCCGTCTCGAAGGATGGCCGCGGGCGACATCCAGGCCTTCATGGTTCGAGACCGCCGCTGCGCGGCCTCCTCACCATGAGGGTCTCGAAGTCCGTGGCGCGGGCCGGGCGCATTAGTACTCCCTTAACCAACCTGTCCCATCTTCCCAAGATGGTCTCCCGCGCGCGCCTGAAATCGATCCTGACCGGCCTTGCCCTCTATGCGATGGCGGCGGCCATCGTCGGCTATTTCGGCGTCAACGCCTACACCGGCAAATACGGCCTCAACGCCCGCCAGGAGCTGGACCAGGAGATCATCGCGCTGACCAGCGAGCTGGCGCAGCTCAAGCGCGAGCGCGCCAGGAGCGAGCAGCGCGTCTCGTTGCTACGCACGTCCAGGATCGATCCTGATATGCTGGACGAGCGGGCGCGCTACCAGCTCGACTATGTCAATCCGCACGATCTCGTTCGGATGATCCCGGCGAAATAGCGTTTTCGCTGCATTCGAAACCGGCAACGAAAGCGGCTGCCGATCGCCGCCAATTCAGCCCTCAACTGTACCGAAAGTCGTAGGCCAAGAAGCAGTCGGCTGCCTTGACGGCGCCACAGCAAGGGGGCTCATGCCTCGCAGTCGCCCAAGATTGACGCAGATCAACCGGGCCGTGCCGGTACTGCCTAGACTGCCTTCCGGAGGAAACAAGTGATGAATGGGTCAATGCCCCCGCATCACGCGGCCCGCGTCGAGGCCGCTATCGCGTCAGGCCAGGCGGCCCGGTCCGCGCTCGTGGCCTCGTGGCGCCGCTCGTCCCGATTGCATCATCTCGATCCCGCCGGCCGCAGCTCACCGATGCGGCTCACCGAAGCCGAGCTGGATCAGGCCCGCGAGCGCATCGCGCCGCTGCTGGCGGCCGCACAAGGTGCGATGGACCGGCTGTATCAGGCCGTCGGCGCGAGCGGTTGTTGCGTGTTGCTCGCGGACGGCGAGGGCGTTCCGGTCGATCGCCGTGGCACGCCGGGGGACGATGCGACGTTTCAATCCTGGGGGCTGTGGACCGGCGCGCTCTGGAGCGAGGAGCACGAGGGCACCAACGGCATCGGCACCTGCCTCGTCGAGCAGCGTCCGCTGACGATCGATCGCGACCAGCACTTCTTCGCCCGCAACACGCTTTTGAGCTGTACCGCCGTTCCAATCTACGATCACGAGGCGGCGCTCGCAGGCGTGCTCGACGTCTCCTCCTGCCGCGCCGACCGCACCGACGCGTTCTCCAGTCTGATCGCGCTGGCGGCGGGCGAGGCGGCCAAGCGTATCGAGGCCGACCTGTTTCGCAGGGCCTTCAGCCATGCCCGCATCGTTCTGACGCAGGGCCCGGACGGTAGTTGCGGCGGCCTCATCGCCGTTGATGCGGACGATCTCGTGATCGGCGCAACCCGCTCTGCCCGGATCGGACTCGGGATCGCCCTCGGCCGTGCACTGCAGCCGGTGCCCGCGGCCGATCTCCTCGGCGGCGACACTGCACACGACCACCTTGCCGGCGGTCAGCGCGCGGTGTTGCAGCGGGCGATGCTCCGCGCGGGTGGCAACGTTTCGGCGGCCGCCAAGGCCCTCGGCGTCAGCCGCGCCACGCTGCATCGGAAGCTGAAGCGGTTCGAGCTGAACCACTGAGCTTTCTATTTCCGTCATTGTGAGCGAAGCGAAACAATCCAGAATCCCTCCGCGGGGACAGTCTGGATTGCTTCGCTTCGCTCGCAATGACGATGTGGAGGCCGCGAGCACCCCATCTTGCCTCGCCCACGACTGTCGCAGAACTGCGACAGGTCGGCGCCATCATCGCTCCCGCCCGGGCTGACAGAAAACACCTCCCGCATCATCGTCGGCGCAAGTCGCGACCACGCGACGAATTGCGCGAACAGCAAACATCGGGAGTGATCAATGAACAAGGTGGAATTCCTCAGCGTCACCAAAGTTCCCTTCGCCGAACGCTATGACAATTTCATCGGCGGCAAATTCGTCGCGCCGATCTCGGGCAAATATTTCGACAATGCCTCGCCGGTCACCGGCCAGGTCGTCTGCAAGATCGCGCGCTCCGACGCGCAGGACGTCGAGGCGGCCCTCGACGCGGCGCATGCGGCGAAGGCCGCGTGGGGCCGCACCAGCGTCGCCGAGCGCGCCGCGATCCTGAACCGGATCGCCGACCGCATGGAGGAGAACCTCGAGCGTCTCGCCATCGCCGAGACCTGGGACAATGGCAAGCCGATCCGTGAGACCCGCGCCGCCGACCTGCCGCTCGCCATCGATCACTTCCGCTACTTCGCCGGCGTCGTGCGCGCCCAGGAAGGCTCGATCGGCGAGATCGATCACGACACCATCGCCTATCATTTCCACGAGCCGCTCGGCGTGGTCGGCCAGATCATTCCCTGGAACTTCCCGCTGCTGATGGCCTGCTGGAAGCTTGCGCCGGCGCTGGCCGCGGGCAATTGCGTCGTGCTCAAGCCCGCCGAGCAGACGCCGGCCTCGATCATGGTCTGGGCCGAGATCATCGGCGACATCCTGCCGCCGGGCGTCCTCAACATCGTCAACGGATTTGGCCTGGAAGCCGGCAAGCCGCTCGCTTCCAGTCCGCGCATCGCCAAGATCGCCTTTACCGGCGAGACCACGACGGGCCGGCTGATCATGCAATATGCCAGCCAGAACCTCATTCCCGTCACGCTGGAGCTCGGCGGCAAGTCGCCGAACATCTTCTTCAACGACGTCACCGCGGAAGACGACGACTTCTTCGACAAGGCGATCGAAGGCTTCGTCATGTTCGCGCTGAACCAGGGCGAGGTCTGCACCTGTCCGAGCCGGGCGCTCGTGCATGCGGATATCTATGACCGCTTCATGGAGCGGGCGCTGAAGCGCGTCGCCGCGATCAAGCAGGGCGATCCGCGCGACGCCACCACCATGATCGGCGCGCAGGCCTCGGGCGAGCAGCTGTCCAAGATCCTCTCCTATATCGACATCGGCAAGCAGGAGGGCGCGAAGGTGCTGGCCGGCGGCGGACGTGCCGAGCTTGCGGGCGATCTCGCCGGCGGCTTCTACGTGCAGCCGACCGTGTTCGAGGGCCACAACAAGATGCGGATCTTCCAGGAGGAGATCTTCGGCCCTGTGGTCTCGGTCACGACCTTCAAGACCGACGAGGAGGCGCTCGCGATCGCCAATGACACGCTCTACGGCCTCGGAGCCGGCGTCTGGAGCCGCGATGCCAACCGCTGCTACCGCTTCGGCCGGGCGATCCAGGCCGGCCGGGTCTGGACCAACTGCTACCATGCCTATCCCGCGCATGCGGCCTTCGGCGGCTACAAGCAGTCGGGCGTCGGGCGTGAAACCCACAAGATGATGCTCGACCACTACCAGCAGACCAAGAACCTCCTGGTCAGCTACAGCCCGAAGAAGCTTGGCTTCTTCTGATCGGTCGGCGGAGAGGGCGGCGTCGTTTCGGCGCCGCCCATTCCGAATGTCAGGTCCCGGTCGCCTCAACGCTTCTTGACGCGGTCACGAATCTGAGTGTGCGGCAGCCCTGCATCGATTTGTTGCCCGATCGGCGCCAAAGATTTTCCAATATTACGATCACGTTGCAGTGCGGCATAATGAAAATCGTGCCATGCCGCCGCGGTGCTTTCCAACGGTGTTTGACTTGGGTTAGAGAGGGCGAAAGTTTTCTCTGACCCGGAATTCCCATGGCCGCACCCAAGAAAGCCGCCGCAAGCACTCCACAGGACAAGACCGACGGCGGTTCGCCCCCGGAATTCACCAGGGAGCAGGAGCTCAAGGCGCTCCGCGACATGCTCCTGATCCGGCGCTTCGAGGAAAAGGCCGGCCAGCTCTACGGCATGGGCGCGATCGGCGGCTTCTGCCACCTCTATATCGGCCAGGAGGCCGTGGTGGTCGGCATGCAGATGGCCCTGAAAGAGGGCGATCAGGTCATCACCGGCTATCGCGATCACGGTCACATGCTCGCCACCGGCATGGACGCCAACGGCGTGATGGCCGAGCTCACGGGCCGCCGGGGCGGCTATTCCAAGGGCAAGGGCGGCTCCATGCACATGTTCAGCAAGGAGAAGCACTTTTACGGCGGCCACGGCATCGTGGGCGCGCAGGTCTCGCTCGGCACGGGTCTCGCCTTTGCCAATCACTATCGTGGCAACGGCAATGTCAGCGTCACCTATTTCGGCGACGGCGCGGCCAACCAGGGCCAGGTCTATGAGAGCTTCAACATGGCGGAGCTCTGGAAACTGCCGGTGATCTTTGTCATCGAGAACAACCGCTACGCCATGGGCACCTCGGTCTCGCGCGCCTCGGCGCAGCAGGATTTTTCCAAGCGCGGCGCGTCCTTCAACATTCCCGGCAAGCAGGTCGACGGTATGGATGTCCGCGCCGTGAAGGCTGCGGGCGAGGAGGCGGCGGCCTGGTGCCGTGCCGGCAAGGGTCCCTACATCCTGGAGATGCAGACGTACCGCTACCGCGGCCACTCGATGTCCGATCCTGCAAAATATCGCACGCGCGAGGAGGTCGAGAAGGTCCGCCACGACCAGGATCCGATCGAGCAGGTGCGTAACCGCCTCTTGGCGGCCAAGGTCACCGAGCAGGATCTGAAGGCGATCGACGCCGAGGTGCGCGACATCGTCAACGCATCCGCCGATTTCGCCCAACATGATCCCGAGCCGGATGCCGCCGAGCTCTGGACCGACGTTTACCGCTGAACGCGCGCAAGCTTTCTTTTGGAGTCGATATGCCAATTCAAGTGCTGATGCCCGCGTTGTCGCCCACGATGGAGAAGGGCAACCTCGCCAAATGGCTGAAGAAAGAGGGCGAGCCGATCAAGTCGGGCGACGTCATCGCCGAGATCGAGACCGACAAGGCGACGATGGAGGTCGAGGCGACCGATGAGGGCACGCTCGGCAAGATCCTGATCCCCGAGGGCACTGCCGATGTTGCGGTGAACACGCCGATCGCGACCATTCTCGCCGACGGCGAGAGCGCCGCCGATCTCGCGAAAGCACCCGCACCGGCCAAGCAGGAGAAGGCTGCGGAGTCCGCTCCGTCCACCGCTGCAAAGGCCGAAGCGCCTCAGCCGAAGGCCGCGCCAGCCGCGCCGCAGGCCGTGGCCGAGCCCGATCCCGAAGTACCCGCCGGCACGGAGATGGTGACGCAGACCATCCGCGAAGCCTTGCGCGACGCCATGGCCGAAGAGATGCGCCGCGATGCCGATGTCTTCGTGATGGGTGAAGAAGTCGCCGAATATCAGGGCGCCTACAAGGTCACCCAGGGCCTGCTCCAGGAGTTCGGCGCCAAGCGCGTCATCGACACCCCGATCACCGAGCACGGCTTTGCCGGCGTCGGCGTCGGTGCCGCGATGACCGGCCTCAAGCCGATCGTCGAGTTCATGACCTTCAACTTCGCCATGCAGGCGATCGACCAGATCATCAACTCCGCGGCCAAGACGCTGTACATGTCCGGTGGTCAGATGGGCTGCTCGATCGTGTTCCGCGGGCCCAACGGCGCCGCTGCGCGCGTCGCCGCCCAGCACAGCCAGGACTATTCGGCCTGGTACTCGCACATTCCCGGTCTCAAGGTGGTCGCGCCGTATTCCGCGGCCGATGCCAAGGGGCTGCTCAAGGCCGCGATCCGCGATCCCAATCCGGTGATCTTCCTCGAGAATGAGGTGCTCTACGGTCACAACGGGCAAGTGCCCAAGCTCGACGATTTCGTGATTCCGATCGGCAAGGCGCGCATCGTGCGCTCCGGCAGCCACGTCACCATCATCTCCTGGTCGAACGGCATGACCTATGCGCTCAAGGCCGCCGACGAGCTCGCCAAGGACGGCATCGAGGCCGAGGTGATCGACCTGCGCACGCTGCGCCCGATGGATACCGAGACCATCATCAACTCGGTCAAGAAGACGGGCCGTGCGGTGACGGTGGAGGAGGGCTGGGCCCAGAGCGGCGTCGGCGCCGAGATCGCCGCGCGCATCATGGAGAATGCCTTCGATTATCTCGACGCGCCGGTTACGCGCGTCTCCGGCAAGGACGTGCCGATGCCCTATGCCGCGAACCTGGAGAAGCTCGCGCTGCCCTCGGCGGCGGAAGTCGTCGAGGCCGCCAAAGCCGTCTGCTACAGGTAGACCATGGCGGGCCCGAAGGAGCAGCCACTGCCGCCCGACGTCATGACCCGCGAGGACGCGGTCGAGATCCTGCGCGTGTTCGTGCTGGACGGCGGGCTGTCGATGGCGTTCCAGCGCGCCTTCGAGGAGCCCGACATGTGGGGCCTGCTGCTCGTCGATCTCGCCCGTCATGCCGCGCGCGCCTATGCGCGCGAGAGCGAATATACCGAAGAGGACGCCTTGAACCGGATTCTGGACATGTTCCAGGCCGAGATCGAGCGTCCCACCGACACCGGCACGACGACGCCACGCGGCAAGGGGCACTGACGTGGCGATCGAATCCTATCACTACGATTTCATGCTGGAGGCGATCCGCGAGGCGGAAGCCTCGATCGCGCAAGGTGGCCTGCCGATCGGCGCGGTGCTGACGCGCGACAACAAGATCATCGCCCGCGGCCATAACAACCGCGTGCAGGAGAACAACGTGATCCTACACGGTGAGATGAGCTGCCTGCGCGAGGCGGGCGCAATCACGTTCCACGACACCGTCATGTACACCACGCTGTCGCCTTGCTCGATGTGCGCCGGCGCGCTGGCGCTGTTCAAGGTCAAGCTGGTGGTGATCGGAGAATCCGTCACCTTCCCAGGGTCCAAGGACATCCTCGACAAGTTCGGCATCCCCTGGATCGATCTTGCCGACGACCGCTCCATCACCATGATGAAGACGTGGCGTTCCAATCCCGCCAATGAGCGCCTGTGGCAGGGCGACATCGGCAACTAAACCTGGTCTGTTCGTCTTCGCTGTCGAAGGCGACGTTTTGAGAAGTTCTTCGTGAGGTCAGCATGCCCATCAACATCCTGATGCCCGCTCTCTCGCCGACAATGGAGAAGGGCAACCTCGCCAAGTGGCTGAAGAAGGAAGGCGACAAGGTCAAATCCGGCGACGTCATCGCCGAGATCGAGACCGACAAGGCGACCATGGAGGTCGAGGCGATCGACGAGGGCACGATCGCCAAGATCCTGGTGCCCGAAGGCACGCAGGACGTCCCAGTCAACGACGTGATCGCGGTGCTGGCCGGCGAGGGCGAGGACGTGAAGACCGCGGGCGCTGCGAAGCCGACCGCCTCGGCTGCACCGCCCAAGGCCGCTGAGGCACCTGCTGCTGCGCCGGCACCGGCACCTGCTCCGGCCGCACCGAAGGCGGCGCCGGCACCAGCCGCTGCACCGGCGGCGCAGGCTGCAGCTCCCGCCGTGCAGGGCAACGGCCATGGCGGCCGTGTGTTCTCATCGCCGCTGGCGCGCCGTATCGCCAAGGAAGCCGGCATCGATGTTGCGATGGTCACGGGCACCGGCCCGCACGGCCGCGTGGTCGCGCGCGACGTCGAGCAGGCCAAGTCCGGCAAGGGCCTCAAGGCCCCCGCCGCAGCGCCGTCCGGGGCGCCAGCAATCGCGCCGACCATGTCGGACAAGCAGATCCTGTCGCTGTTCGAGCCTGATACCTACGACATCGTCCCGCATGACGGCATGCGCCGCACCATCGCGCAGCGCCTAACCGCGTCGATCCAGAACGTCCCGCACTTCTATCTCACCATCGACTGCGACATCGGCAAGCTGCTGGTCGCGCGCGAGGAGATCAATGCGGCTGCTCCCAAGGACAAGGAGAAGAAGCCGCTTTACAAGATCTCGGTCAACGACTTCGTCATCAAGGCGATGGCGGTCGCGCTGCAGAAAATCCCGAACTGCAACGTCAGCTGGACCGAAAGCGGCATGGTCAAGCACCACCATTCCGACGTCGGCGTTGCCGTCGCGATGCCGGGCGGCTTGATCACGCCGATCATCCGCAAGGCGGAGACCAAGACGCTCTCCACCATCTCCAACGAGATGAAGGATTTTGCCGCGCGCGCCCGCTCGCGCAAGCTGAAGCCCGAGGAATACCAGGGCGGCACCACGGCCGTCTCCAATCTCGGCATGTACGGCATCAGCCACTTCACCGCCGTGATCAATCCGCCGCACGCGACCATTCTGGCCGTGGGCACCAGCGAGGAGCGTCCGGTCGTGCGCGGCGGCAAGATCGAGATCGCGAACATGATGAGCGTGACCTTGTCCTGCGATCACCGCGCCATCGACGGCGCGCTCGGCGCCGAGCTGATCGGTGCGTTCAAGCAGCTGATCGAAAATCCCGTGATGATGATGGTCTGACGCGGCGGCAGAGGGGGCAACCTTGCATGTCCGTACCCGCTGGCCATGGATATCGCTGCTGCTCGGAGCCGTTGTCGCGCTCAATCCGATCGGACTCGATTTTCTTCACTCCGCCTTCCTGTCGGGAGAGCAACTGTCGCGAAACATCGCTCAACCCATTGTGTTGAGCGCGCTGGCCATTCTGGTCCTGGTCGGGATCATCGAATGGCTGGTCAGGTTTGTTGTCTTCAAGCGCCGCGCCCGCGGCGCTTCTTGAGTTGAACGGGAGCCGCCATGGCCGATACATCCTTCGACGTCATCATCATTGGCTCCGGTCCCGGCGGCTATGTCACCGCGATACGCGCCGCCCAGCTCGGCTTCAAGACGGCGATCGTCGAGAAGTCGTATCTTGGCGGTATCTGCCTGAACTGGGGCTGCATCCCGACCAAGGCGCTGCTGCGTTCGGCCGAGATCTATCACTACATGCAGCACGCCAAGGATTACGGCCTCTCGGCCGAAAAGGTGTCGTTCGATCCGAAAGCCGTGGTGCAGCGCTCGCGTGGCGTCTCGAAGCAGTTGAACACGGGCGTCGGCTTCCTGATGAAGAAGAACAAGGTCAGCGTGATCTGGGGCGCGGCCTCGATCGACGCACCCGGCAAGGTCACCGTGAAAAAGTCCGATGTCGAGGCGCCGAAGGGCTCGCTGGGCGAGGGGACCTACCAGGCCAAGCACATCATCATCGCGACCGGCGCGCGGCCGCGCGTGCTGCCGGGGCTCGAGCCCGACCAGAAGCTGGTCTGGACCTATTTCGAGGCGATGGTGCCGGACCGAATTCCGAAGTCGCTGCTGGTGGTCGGCTCCGGCGCGATCGGCATCGAGTTCGCCTCGTTCTTCCACACCATGGGCTCTGACGTCACCGTGGTCGAGGTGCTGCCGCAGATCCTTCCCGTGGAGGACGCGGAGATCGCAGGGCTCGCGCGGAAACGCTTTGAGAAGATGGGCATGAAAATCATGTCCTCGACCAAAGTCACAAAACTCGAGAAGAAGGCCCATAGCGTCGTCGCCACCATTGACGACGGCAAGGGCAAGCCTGTCACGACCGAGTTCGAGCGAGTGATCTCGGCGGTCGGCGTCGTCGGCAACATCGAGAATCTCGGCCTCGACAAGCTCGGCGTCAAAACCGACCGCGGCATCATCGTGGCCGACGGCCACGGCAAGACCAATGTCCCCGGGATCTACGCCATCGGCGACGTCGCTGGTCCCCCGATGCTCGCGCACAAGGCCGAGCATGAGGGTGTGATCTGCGTCGAGGCGATCAGGGGCCTCAATCCGCACCCCATGGACAAGAACATGATCCCGGGCTGCACCTATTGTCATCCGCAGGTCGCCTCGGTCGGTCTCACCGAAGCCAAGGCCAAGGAGAATGGCCGCGAGATCCGCGTCGGCCGCTTCCCCTTCGTCGGCAACGGCAAGGCGATCGCGCTCGGCGAGGACCAGGGTCTGGTCAAGGTGATCTTCGACAAGAAGACCGGCCAGCTTCTCGGCGCTCACATGGTCGGCGCTGAAGTCACCGAACTGATCCAGGGCTGTGTCGTCGCCATGAATCTGGAGACCACGGAAGAAGAACTGATGCACACCGTGTTCCCGCATCCGACGCTGTCGGAGATGATGAAGGAAGCCGTGCTGGATGCTTATGGACGGGTGCTGAATATTTGACGGGCTGGGCTTCGCGTCTCTCGGCTCCGTCATCCTGAGGTGCGAGGCCAGCGGTGCAGAGCACCGTTGGGCGAGCCTCGAAGGATGAACGGCCGAGATGCAGCAGCCGGGCTCGTCGCCCTTCGAGGCTCTCCATCCGGCGCGTGGCGCCGCATGGAGAGCACCTCGGGGTGACGGGTCTGATAGAGAAATACGAAAACAAGAAGAGGGAATGAACCCATGCACGACAACGACAACCTGACCATCGAACGTCCGACCTTCGTCACGCATCTCGAATGCGCGATGGAGGGCGATCATTACCCCGCCGACCAGGTCCATAACCTCTCCAAGGCCGGCAAGCCGCTCCTGGTGCGCTACGACCTCACCGGGGTGAAGAAGGCGCTGACCAAGGACGCTTTGGCCCAGCGTCCCGGCGACATGTGGCGCTACCGCGAGCTGCTGCCGGTGCGCAAATGCAACGACATCGTCTCCCTCGGCGAGGTCACGACGCCGCTGATCCGGCTGCCGAAGCTCGTCGCCAAACTCGGCGGCGGCGAGATCATCGTGAAGGACGAAGGGCGGCTGCCGACCGGCTCGTTCAAGGCGCGCGGCCTCGTGATGGCGGTGTCGATGGGCAAGGCGCTCGGCATCAAGCACATGGCGATGCCGACCAACGGCAACGCCGGCGCGGCGCTCGCGGCCTATGCGACGTCGTGCGGCATCAAGACTACGATCTTCTGCCCAGCCGACACACCGGAAGTGAATGTCAGCGAGATCGAGCTCCAGGGCGCGACCGTCTATCGCGTCAACGGCTATATCGACGATTGCGGCAAGATCGTCGGTGAGGGCAAAGCAAAAGTCGGCTGGTTCGACACGTCGACGCTGAAGGAGCCGTACCGCATCGAGGGCAAGAAGACGATGGGCCTCGAGCTCGCCGAGCAGCTCGGCTGGGACGTGCCCGACGTGATCTTCTATCCGACCGGTGGCGGCACCGGCCTGATCGGCATGTGGAAGGCGTTCGACGAGCTCGAGAAGATCGGCTTCATCGGCTCCAAGCGTCCGCGCATGGTCGCGGTGCAGGCCTCGGGCTGCGCGCCGATGGTGCGGGCCTATGACGCCGGCACCGAGCATGCGACGCGCTGGGAGGATGCGCACACCATCGCTTCCGGCATTCGCGTTCCGCAGGCGATCGGCGATTTCCTGATCCTGCGCGCAGTGCGACAGAGCAAGGGTTTTGCCATCGCGGTCGACGACGACAAGATCTCGTCGGCGCTGAGCGAGGTTGCGCGCGAGGAGGGGCTGCTGTTGTGCCCCGAGGGCGCCGCCACCTACGCCGCCTACAAACAGAGCCTCGCCGACGGCCGCGTCAGCAAGACCGACCGCGTGATGCTGTTCAACTGTGCGACCGGCCTGAAATATCCACTGCCGCCGGTCACCCGCACGCTCGATCGTCACAAGCCGATCGACTACACGCAGTTCTAGAGCATGGTCCGGAAAAGTGTGCTGCAACGGTTTTCCGAAAAGATCTTGCTCAAACGATAACCTAGAGCGCGATGACGATTCATCCTAATCTCATCGCGCTTTAGATTAGCGCGGCAATACGCCACGATTGATCCCTCTTCCCGTACGCGGGCAGAGCGCCAAAAATAATAAAGACATTGCTGGGGAGAGGACCATGAAGGCCGCTTGGGCTGCGCTGATTGCCATTCTCGCTTTTGCAGGCGCCGCGCGCGCCGACGATTATCCCACGCGTCCCATCACAATCATCGTGCCATTCGCGGCCGGCGGGCCGTCGGATGCAATGGCGCGGGTGCTTGCGGAACGCATGCGGGTCTCGCTTGGCCAGCCCGTGGTGATCGAGAACGTCACCGGTGCGGGCGGCTCGATCGGCGTCGGCCGCGCCGTGCAGTCACCGCCGGACGGCTACACCATCTCATTCGGCCATCTCGGCACGCACGTTGCCAACGGTGCCGTCTACAAGCTCAAATACGACCTCGTCGCCGACCTCGAGCCGGTGGTGCTGTTGCCGAGCAATCCGATGATCATTGTCAGCAAGAACGCGGTGCCCGCGACCTCGCTGAAAGAGTTCATTGAGTGGCTAAAGTCACGGCCGTCGCCGCCCACAGCAGGCACCGCCGGCGCGGGCTCTGGCAGCCACATCGCCGGCGTCTATTTCGAGAGCGTCTCCGGCATCAAGCTGCAATACGTGCCGTATCGCGGCACCGCGCCCGCCCTCAACGATCTCATCGCCGGCCAGATCGACCTCATCGTCGACCAGACCTCGAACTCCATCAACCAAGTCCGCGCCGGCACCATTCGCGCCTACGCCATCACCGACGACAAGCGCCTGCCATCGGCGCCGGAGATTCCAACCGCGGCGGAGGCGGGTCTCAAGGGTTTCAGCATGACGCTGTGGTCGGGCATGTGGGTGCCGAAAGGGACGCCGAAGGAGATCGTGACCAAGCTCAATGCGGCGGCCGTGGAAGCGCTGAACGATCCCGGAGTGAGGAAGCAACTCGAAAGCCAGGGCCTGGAGATGACGCCCAAAGATCAGCTCACGCCAGAAGCGCTCAGCACCCGCCAGAAGGCCGAGATCGCAAAATGGTGGCCGATCATCAAGGCGGCCAACATCAAGGTGGATTGAGGCGGCGGTGCTGTTGTCAGCGTGTCGCCTTCGCTGACCGCCGGACAATCACTTCACGGTTTCGCCACCTGCTGCCAGCGCTACCTCCAGGCATTGCATCAGATCCGAGGCGGCGAACGGCTTACCGAGGAAACAACTTGCCCCCGCTTTAAGCGCACGCACACGCACGCTCTCATCCGGAAAAGCAGTGATGAAGATGAATGGCGTCGCCGACCCCTGCGCGCGCATCTGCGTCAGCAGATCGATTCCAGTGACCGACGGCATCTGCACGTCCGCGATCACGCACGAGGTGTCGGTCGAATCGGCCGACCGCAAAAATTCCTCGGCGGAGGCGAATGTGTGGACGATGTATCCGCGGGATTCCAGGAGATTGTTGATCGCGGCCCGCACGTAGGGATCATCATCAAGCACCGAAATGACCGAAGCCACTGACAAGACGTCCGCTCCTCGCTCGGGATTACGCTTGCCGTCGCCACGGCCACACCTAAACGTGCAAGGTGGACCTGCCAGCCACCATTGGAAACTCATACTTAGGTTTGTACGTCGGGCTTGCTGGGTCGAATCCCGAGCGCCTCGCTCATCCTCACGAGGTCGGCCAGCGACTTCGCGCCCATTTTCCGCATGATCTGGCCGCGATAGATCTTGACGGTGATTTCCGCCAGACCAAGCTGGGCGGCCACTTGCTTGTTCATCAGGCCCGACGTCACCAGTGACAAGACGTCCCGCTCCCGCGAGCTGAGTGACTCGAAGCGTGATCTGACGTTCGAGACCGTCTTGTTAAGATCGCGGCGCTTGCGGTCTCGCTCGATCGCGGCCTGGACCGCGTCCAGGATGTCCTGGTCGCGAACCGGCTTGGTCAGGAAGTCGATCGCGCCGCTCTTCATGGCCCGAACAGACATGGGAATATCACCATGACCGGTGATGAAGATGATGGGCGTATGGATATTTGCCTTGGCAAGATCGGTCTGCAGCTCGAGACCGCTTGTTCCGGGCAGGCGGATGTCGAGCACCAGGCAACTGGGGACTTCTGGCGGCTTGGCCTGCAGGAGTTGCGGCGCCGAGCCGAATGCTTCGACCTTGAGGCCGACCGACTCAAATAGATTGGTGAGCGCACGGCGCATGGACGCGTCGTCGTCGACGATGAAGACGATTGGCTGATCGCCGTCCTCCTTGGGCGAAGGCCCCGCGCGCTCGGTCACAATGCGTCCTCTCGATGGAGCGGCAGCGTGATCTGAAAGGTCGCGCCATGCTCCCGGTTCGGTATGGCGGAAAGTCGTCCGCCATGGGCCTCGATAATGGAGCGGCAGATCGACAGGCCCATGCCCATGCCGGAGGACTTCGTGGTAAAGAACGGCATGAACAGGCGGTCCATTGCCTGTTCGCAGATGCCGACGCCGCAGTCGGATACGCTCACCAGCACCGCGCCATCCTCGTCGGCCGCTGAACGGATCGCCAGCTCGCGCGGGCGATCATGGATGCCTTCCATGGCCTCGATCCCGTTCTTGATCAGGTTGATCAGGACCTGCTGCAATTGAATGCGATCGCCAACGATCCTGGGCAGTGCCGACGACAGCTCCATTCGGACCGACACGGCATGGCTGGCCATCTCGCGCTGAACGAGCGCGACGGCCTCGCGCACGACCACGCTGACGTCGAGCGGAGCCATCTCGATTTCGGAACGCTTGGCGAGCGCCCGAACGTGACGGATCACGTCGCTGGCACGCTTGCCGTCCTCGATGATCCACTCCACGGAGCGGCGCGCTGCCTTGAGGTCGGGCGGACTGCGTTGTAGCCAGGCGACGCAGGCGTCGGCGTTTGCGATCACGGCGGCGAGCGGCTGGTTGATTTCATGGGCGATTGAAGCGGTCAGCTCACCCAGTGTCGTGACGCGCGTGACATGGGCGAGCTCGGCTTGGGCCTTGCGCAGCGCGTCTTCGGCCTGATCGGCCCGGATGGCCGCGGTCACGTCGGTGCAGACGCCCCGATAACCCAGAAAGGCCCCGTTGGCGTCGAAAAATGGCTTGCCGCTGGTCCGGACATAGATCGGGTGTCCGTTGCGGTCCTTGCTGCGGTACACGAGATCGCGGAACGGAATGTGGGCGTCGAGCGCCGCCCGATGTTGTCGCCATTTTTCGGGCTCGAGATCGGAGTCCGGAGCAATGTCCCAACGCGTGAGCCCGATCAGGCCTGCGGGGGCGGCGACGGTATCTGAATGTTCCGATACTTGGGTGACGCGATGGTCTGGCCCCGTCTCCCAGAACCAGTCGGAGGCAGTTTCGGCATAGTCGCGAAAGCGCTGCTCGCTGTCACGAAGCCTGCGTTCTGCCTCCTTGGTCGCCGTGATGTCGGTCACCGATCCCACGAACTCCACGTGACCGCCGGCATCTCGCGTCGCCCGGGCGACGGCTCGGACGTACTTGATGGAACCGTCGGGCATCACCAGCCGGTATTCGTGATCGTAGTCTTTCCCCTCGCGCGCCGCCCGGCCCGTGGTCTTCTGCACTGCGAGCCGGTCCTCCGGATGGATCCGCTGGAGCATGAACGGGATCTCTGGCTTGGTCCCTTCGTCGCATTGGAAGATGCGATAGGTCTCCTTGGACCAGGTGATCTCGCCGGTTGCGGCCCTCCAGCCGAAACTGCCGGTGTGGCTCAATTCCTGCGCCTGGGCGAGGTAAGCTTCGCTCTGTCGCAGCGCATTCTCCGCTTCTTTGCGCTCAGTGATGTTCTCGCAGGCGACCAGCACGATTGGCCCGCCATTGGCCCGCAGCATGGTCTTGGCGTTCTCGCGCACCCATAGCACCGAGCCGTCCTTGCGAACCTTCCGAATCTCCCAGGTGTGTGACTGATCGATGGTCTCAAGGCACAGCGCGACACACGCGCGGACGAAGTCGCGATCTTCCTCGAAAAAGACATCCAGCACCGATCGGCCGATCAACTCCGCGGCCGTATAGCCCAGCTGCGCCGCGCCGAACGTGTTCACGTTGATCACGGTTCCGCTCGGGTCGACCATGAAATACATGACCGGGTTGTGCTCGAAGACTTGCTGCCACTGCTTGACCGCCTCCAGCAGACCGGCGTCACCGGTCTCAGTGCGCGGCTTGGGGGTGACAACTTGCTTGACGCAGCCGGCGAGGAATTGCGCGGCTGACTTCCCGAACGTGGCTGCCCGGCCCGGCTTCATCGCAGACGCTCCCGGCGCTCTCTGCGTGAACGCAAGTAGAGCACGTTGCCGCCGGAGGAGCAATTCCGGCCAAAGTCGGATGGCGACTGCGACATTGGCCTTGGAATTGGCTGCTCGCCGCCCTGTTCGCCGCAGCGCATCAAGCACGTCGTGCCGGGCAAGTTTTTCACGGTCGCCGTGCAGCTTGTGCGTCGTTCGCCGTCTCGTTGAATATGGGCCATCGCGAGAGTCCCGGGCGACTACGGGACAAACCTAAGTATAGCTCCTCCATTCCTAGTCATGTCGGCCAATTACCTCCGTACAATTGAGCGTCTTGTTCTGGGGGGACTAGTCTCACGGCCAATCGGGAGTGTCGACCAGCCAATCGCAGTGTTCGCACGAGAACCGGGTCTGAAGCGTATAGCCCCGGGCGCTTTCACCGACACAGGCAGGCGACCAGCGACGAGGCAGCTGCATTTCTCGACACGCAGCCGCGATCTCCGCAACTCACGACCCGCGTGAATTCGAAGGAAACCAATAGGCAAGAGCGCAAGCAGCCGAAAGAGGGAGAGAACAATGTGCGATACGTCGCAACTTCCTGAGCGTCGCCTATCCGAGTCCGAACGTTGCCCTTCGATCAAGGGCTGTGCGGTGTGTGGCGGCAAGTTTGGTCTGATCCGCTACTATTCCTGGCGCACTGCGCTCTGCTCCAAGAAATGCGTTGATCGCTTCCGCACACGCCGCGAACGCGACCGCCGGTGGCTGTTTCGGGCGCAGGTCGCGTGAGGACTGAATTGGAGAGCTGACATCTAATCCGGGAGCCCGTGCGTTGATCCGTTCATGCAAGCTCTTGTGCGCGATGGTTCTCCTCGGCGCCGCTGCGACGGCCCAGGCGCAGGAGACGGGACACGGCACCGTTCATCGCGAGCACCCACCCCAGGACCAGGCGCTGCACGAAAAATTCTATTCGACCTGGCACATGCCGGACAATCCGAGCCTCAGTTGCTGCAGCAACGCGGACTGCTATCCGACCGACATCAAGTACATCGACGGCCGGCTGTATGCACGGCGCAGGGAGGACGGGAGATTCATTCTGATCCCACCGCAAAAAGTGGAGCGAAACAGGGATAATCCGGACGGCCGAAATCATCTTTGCGCTCCACCGCCCGCACTGTCTCCGATGGACAGCGTTTACTGCTTCGCTTTGGGAGGTGCCACATGAGATTCGCGTTCGTCCTCGTGAACGGTCGGACCCCGTTCCGGCAAACCTGGTGCATGCAGTGCTGCGAGCCGATCGGCGGCAGCTATCTCCGCGAGATCGCGACCCGTCTGCCTTACTGCGATTATCAGTGTTACGCATTGTTCTGCGAGGCGCTCGCGAAAGATCGCGTGAGGGCGGCTTCATGAAATTCGTGGTGGTCAATCACGAGCCCCCGTTGCGCGCCGCCACGTGCAGCGCATGCTCGCGGTCAATCGGGACCGGCTATGTCCGGCATGTGCGGACACAACGCTGTTACTGTGACACCGATTGCTACCGTCGCGGCGAACTCGCCACGTTCTTCATGCAATGGTCGATGCCCGGGCGCACAGAACCGGCCGTGGGTAACGTCGAGCTCGCCGCTGGCAACATGATCGAGATGTTGGCGGTCCTGAGTGCCGTCTCGTGCTGGAGCTGCACGATACACGCCTGGACCTTCGCAAGAGCGTTGACCGGCGCATATTTGGGCGGTGGCGATCTGATCGATGGAAGGAGGTGACACCTGGCTGCGCGACTATCCGCGCGTGGAAGCCGCAGCACCGTGACCCCGCAGGCGCCGCGTCCAGCCCCGGCGGCGTTGACTAGGGAGCGGGTGCTGCGGCCGCCACGGGTGCGGTTGCGCTGACCTCGTGCGTGACGACGCGCTGGTCGCTCTTGCCGGCGATCATGCTGCTGTCTTCGAACCGCGCACGGTAGACGAGGACGTTCTCGATCACCCGCTGGACGTAGTTGCGCGTCTCCGACAGCGGGATGCGCTCCACCCAGTCGACCGGATCGACCTTGGGATCTCTGGGATCGCCACGCGCCTGCACCCATTCGCGCACACGGCCGCGGCCGGCATTGTAGCCGGCGAAGGTCATGATCTGGTTGCCGCGATATTCCGACAAGAGCGCGCTGAGCTCGGCCGCGCCCATCTGGGTGTTGTAGACGGGATCGGAGACCATCCTGTCCCAGTCATAGGTCAGGCCGAAGCGTTTGGCGGTGTCGCGGCCCGCTTCCGGCGTCACCTGCATCAGCCCGACCGCATTGGCAGGCGACTTGTCGCGCTGGTCGAACGAGCTTTCGGTGCGCGCCACCGAATAGATCACGCTGGTCTCGATCGCGGGTGCGACCTGCTTGTGCTCGGGAATGCCGATGGTGGGGAAGGCGTAGTGGTCGAGCGCGAGTCCGCGCGCCAGGGCCGACTTGCCGACCTCCAGCATCACGCGTGCGTCATTGCGCTGTCCGGCGAGCGCGGCGAGCGCTTCGAGTGCCGCGGCGTCGGTGCTCTCCTTGGCAAAATCCTCGGCGTAATAGAGCACCACGTCGCGCTCGCCGATATCGTAGAGCATGTTGGCGGCGCGCACGCGCTCGTCCGCCAACTGCGTGTCGGCGGCGGCCAACACGGGCGAGGGCGCGCGCAGCTCGATCCGGTCCAGGCCAAGCTTTGCGCGAGCGAGCTGACCGTAATAGGCGGTCTGATAGCGCGCCGCCGCCCGATAGCTCATGCGCGCGTCGGCTGTAGCACCCATCGCCTCGGCGGCGCGGCCGCGCCAGTAATGGGCGCGCGACAGCGCGATCGGATTGGCCGATCCCTCGTCGATCGCGGCGAAGTGCACCATCGCCGTCTTGGGATCGTCGAGATAGCGCAGCGCAATCCAGCCGCACATGAAGTGGTAGTCGACGCGGTAGACTTCCTTCTCCGGCACCGCGGCCGTGCGCACCACGTCATAGGCGGTCTTGAACTTGCCCTGGTCGAGCAGCTTGCGCGCCAGCAGGCGGCGCTCGCGCCACCAGGCATCGGTGTCCTGCGCGGCCATCGTGTCGGGTCGGGCGGCGAGGATCACCTCGGCTGCGTCGTCGATGCGGTCGTTCTGAAGATGCCACTGGGCGCGGCACAGCACATAGCCGAGATCGCGCCGCGCCTCGGTCGAGACGTCCTCGAGATAGTCCTTGGCCTTGCTCGCTTTGCCGGTGACGGCGGCGCAGGCCTTCACGATCGCGAGCGCATCCTCGCCGAGACGTTTGGCCGCGCGCCTTGCGCCTGCGTAGTCCTTGGCGCCGAGGCGCTTGTCCATGCGCGCGCGGTGATCGTCGGCGGATAGAAGATCGCTGAACGCCGCGTAGGAATCTTCTTCACTCCGCTCGGACAATTCGTCCGTGCGCCAGGCCTCGCGCACGAGACGCGCGGCCCTGTCGGTCTCGCCTTCAGTGAGCAGTACGCGGGCCAGCGCGAACTTGCCCTTGGCGCTGGTCGGCCGGTCCATGGTGAATTTGTGCACAATGGCCGCGTCACTCTTCTCCTGCCACAGCCGCGCCTCGGCGCGGCTGCGGAGCAGGGCGCTGCTCGGCCAGTCCGGATTGGCGGCGAGGAAGGCCGCGTAGCGCTTGAAATTCGCCATGCTCTCGGAGTGGCGCAGCATGAACCAGTCCGCAAGCCTCTGTCCGGCGGGGTCAGTGATGCGGTCACGCGCGGCGCCCGCATCTTCGGTCTTGCCCTTGCGCGCGAGGTCGATCGCATCCTTCAGCGCGGCGAGATCGCCGGTCAGAGGCGGCGGTGCCGGCTTGTCCGAGGGCTCGTCGACCGCTTTCTTCGGCTTGCGCTTGGCCTCGGCGTGCTTGCCGTGCCGCGCTTTGCCGGCCGAGGCATGGCGCTGCTTGCCGGCTTTCGCCTCATGCGTCTTCTTCGGCGCGGATGATTTATGATTGCTCTTCGCTGCCAACTCGGTGGGAAGGAGGGCCATCGTGGCCACGGCAACGACACACGCGAGCGAGCGTAGGCACTGGTTCATTCCATGGTCCCCCTGCGAAACCACTACAAACCAAGGTCCGCGACGACATGCGGCTTGAGAATCAAGAGACGACACCAAACGATGTCATGACATCGTTTCGCATTCCTCACGCTCTCGCAACAATGCGGCAAAATACGGATGGGAACTCGGGAACTTCCGAAATAGCGGAAAAGGCAGCATGTTTAACCTTTGTTAACGATTGGGCTCGCGCGACGGTTGCGTACGGTTCACGGCGTCAGAAAGGCGAGATTGCGCGTGTTCCCACCGCTAAATCCGGTGTATTGAGTTCCCTCGCTTCATCCTTTCAGCCTTTGCCCTGCACCTATGCCGATTTTCAACCAGTCGATCCGGCGCAAGATCGTCGGCATCGCCCTCGGATTGATCGTCCTGATGCTCGTCACCTCGATCCTGTCGATGGTGATGTCGAGCAAGGTGGGCGTCCTCCTGGACGAGCTGACCAACCGCTACATCCCGGCCTACGGCCATCTGGCGCGCGCCAACATCCGCTCGCTGGAGCGGGCGCTGGCGCTGCGGCGCATGGTCATGACCAAGATGCAGTCGCCGTCGGACGAGGAGGCCTACGCGGCGCGGGTGCGCGAGTTCGAGCAGACCGACCGCAGGATCGAGGAGGAGGCCGAGAGCGCACGCACGCTCATCAACGCCATCATCAACGATCCCAGGACACCGTCCGACAATGCCGCGCTGGCGCGGATCGAGCTCCGCATCGAGACCGCCGTCACTGAGCTGCGCCGCGATCTGACCGAGGACCACGCAAAGCTGGCCAAGCAGGTCGATGCCAGACAGATGGCGGAGGCCCGCGGCACGCTGGAGCACATCGACGTGCTGCGCGACCAGTTCAATCAGAAGATCGATGCGATCCGCGCCGACATGCTGGCGCAGGTTTTCTTCAGCACGTCGCAGGTGATTAGCCATCAGCACCAGGCGATCATCGTATCGGGCATCGTGACCTTGCTCGCAGCGATCGTTGGATTTGCCTTTGCGCTCCTGGTGAGCAGCGGCATCACGCGCCCGGTGCGGCTGCTGCTCGCCGGCACCCGCGAGGTCGAGGCGGGCCGGTTCGACAAGCCCATTACCGTCTCCACCCAGGATGAGATCGGCGAGCTTGCCGCGGCCTTCAACCGCATGATCGAGCAGCTCCGGCACAACGAGCGCATCCGTGAGACCTTCGGCCGCTACATCGACCCGAAAGTGGTGCAGGGCCTGATTGACCGGCCGGAGGTCGCCATCGACGGCCAGCGCCGGGTCATGACCATCATGTTCTGCGATATGAGCGGCTTCACCTCGATGAGCGAGGGCGTGACCCCGCGCGGCCTCGTCAAGGTGATGAACCACTACTTCACGGTGATGTCCGGCCCCATCCGCAGCAATCGCGGCATTATCGACAAATATATCGGCGATGCCATCATGTGCTATTGGGGCCCGCCCTTCATCGAGGAGGACGAGCAGGCGATGCTCGCCGGCCTTGCCGCCATCGAGATGGCCGATCAGGTGCCCGCGCTCCAGAAGCAGCTGCCGGATCTGCTCGGCATCCGCGCCATGCCGGCGCCGTGCGATCTGCGCATCGGCATCGCCACCGGCGAGGTCCTGACCGGCAGCATCGGCTCCGAGCTGATGATGAGCTTTACCGTGATGGGCGACGCCGTGAACCTCGCCTCGCGGCTGGAAGCCGCCAACAAGGCCTACGGCACCCGCGTCCTGGTCTCGCAAGCAACGGCGGATGCGATCGGCTCACAGCTCGAACTGCGTGAGATTGATCGCGTCGCGGTCGCGGGGCAGCGCGCACCGCAGGCCGTCTTCGAGGTGATGGGCAAGGCCGGCGCACTCACCGATGCGCAAGCGCGCCTGCGCACCCACTATGCCGAAGGCCTTGCCGCCTATCGCGCCGGGCACTTCGACGACGCCCGCGCCGCCTTCAACGCCGCGCTCGAAGGGGTCCCCGGCGACGGTCCCTCGCGCACGCTGCTCGGCCGCATCGCGCAGTTCGAGGTCAACCCGCCGGACGTGGGTTGGGACGGCGCCTGGCGGTTGGAGCAGAAATAGCATTGCCTGCCGTCCGGCGTCGCCGACTGGAAAAAACGATTCTACTCCATAACGATGTTCGCCGTGACCTATTTCCCGGGCTTAGGCTCGACGTCCCTGAGGCGTCAGATGGGGACACGCCGATGACACACCTTGAGGACAGGCTCGAACGGTTCGAGACGCTCTCCGCCGAGTGCGAGCTGATTGCCAAGCTCGCCACCGACAGCACCAAGCGCGAGTTCTATCTGAAGCTCGCCGAGCAGTACCGCCAGCTGGCAGTGGATATGCGGCAGGCGATCGCGACCAGCGCTGCTGCTTGAGGCCGACTGCAATCCGTTCTTAACATTTGGCGCGCATTCTCAGGCGCATGCGGGCGTCGCTGATTGGCGATGGCTCGTAGTGGGAAGGCCGGGGTTCGCTGCAATGCAGCGCCTCGCGAGTGTCACTTGCCATGTTTGACGGGCAATCCCATGCGTCTCGTTGCTGTGATCATATTCGCGCTCATGACGGCGGCCTGCGATCAGGAGCAGGACATCACCGGCTCGACGTCGACCTGCCCGATGCGAAACTACAGCTACAATCCTCGCGACATGAACCAGTGCGTCAGCGCCTGCAAGTCATGCGATCACGGCACCACGGTCACCTGCACGACCTCCTGCACCCTCAAGGGGGCTCGCTGAGTTCTTGATGCTTGTGGCCAAAATCGCCGGCGCGCCAAAAGACAGGAGGCTGTCGGCGGTGCCCAGGCACCGGAACGATTCACTTGGATTAATCATTGAAGGAGGCGGGCAGGACGCGTGCCGGCCGGTTCCTAGTGTCGTGCTCGCATTGCGACGCTTGGCCGATGGCTGCCAACGTCAAACGTTCAAGCTGGTCGGCATTCCCGCGTGAGGTCCGTTTCGTGTGTCGGCGCTGCCGCCGCGAGGAGACCGCGATTGTCTCTGCCTCCGGCGAACTGACGCCGATCAAGCGCATCGATGTTCCGCCACGCGACGTCGCCATCGCTTGGGCGCAGGCCCAGCGCCCGCGAGGGCGGACGTAGCTGCCGGGCCTCTGCGGGACGCACCGGCAGCGGCGAGTGGTCGCTGCCAGATGCAACCAGCCGATTGACTCCCGGGCTGCACGACTCGTAAAAGATCCGCGACGGTTCTCCTCACGGAGATCAAAAGGGAACGTGGTGCGAGATTTTCCCAACGCCGGGATCTTCTCAATGCCATGGCTGCCCCCGCAACTGTAAGCGGCGAATCTCTCGTCCTATGCCACTGGGAATCTCGGTCCTGGGAAGGCGACGGAGAGGTAACGACCCGCGAGCCAGGAGACCTGCCGTCAGCCGTGGTCACACGCGAAGATGTCGGTCGGGGAGTACAGACATTAGCTTCACCGGAGCGATTGATCGCTCCGTCGTGAAACCTCGTTCGCTGTGACGTGCCACTGACGTCCTGCCGAGGTTTTGTTCGCATGTCTTCCGTTTCCGCCGCAATCCGGTGCCGTCGCACGGCCTGGCTGGCGTCCAGCTTCATCATTCCCGTTCTTGTCCTCAATATGAGGGGCGTCCGCGCCCAGACCGTCGCCGAGCAGTTGCCGCCGGTCGAAGTGACCAAGGCCGACGATCAGAACCGCACGCGTGCCAGGGCGAGCAGCGATGGCGACATGGGGAGACGCCGTGCGACGCCGAACGGCGCGCCGACAGGGACCGGCTCGTCCGGCTCTGGCGGCGAGGCGGCCAGCAACAATGGAGGCATCGTCGGCGCCACCACGACCGTCATCACGGCCGCGGACATCGCCCATGCGCCGTCGCAGACGCTTGCCGAGATCATCTCGACGCAAGTACCGGGCGCTCAGATCACGACGTTCTACGGCGGTCCGATCGGCGCCAAGACCAGTGTCGACCTGCGCGGCTTCGGCGCGTTCGCAACCGCCAACACGCTGGTGCTGGTCAACGGACGACGACTGAACGACATCGACATGGCGCAGGTGGACCTTGCCACCATCCCGCTCAATTCGATCGAGCGTATCGAGATCACGCGCGGCAATTCCGGTGCGGTGCTCTATGGGGACAACGCGGTCGGCGGCGTCATCAACATCGTCACCAAGAACGGGTTCGGCGGGCCGCCAATGGCCGCGCGCATCGAGGCCGGCTTCGGCTCGTTCAACACCAGGCTCGGCAACGTCTCGACATCGCTCAATTCCGGTCCGTGGTCGACCTCGTTTTACGGCAACACCGTCAAGACCGATGGCTATCGCGACAACAATCGTTATTCCCAGGAGAACGGCGTCGGCAATCTGAACTACACGACGCCGGGGCTGACTGCTTTCCTGTCCGTGACCGGCGACAATCAGGAGCTGCGACTGCCGGGCGGCCGCACCGTCGATCCCTCGATCGGTCTCGACGAGCTCGCGACCAACCGGAAGGGGACCAGCACGCCTTTCAACTATGCCAACCAGCAAGGTTTTGGCGCGACGGCGGGCTTCACAAAAACCCTGGTGAACGGCGTCGATCTCATCGTCGACGGCGGCATGCGCGACAAGAGGCAGCAGAGCGCATTCTTCTCCAGTCCGACGCCGGTGCCCGCCTTTTTCACCTCGACCTATGTCGACGCTGATCTGACGACATGGTCGATCACGCCGCGCCTCAGCGTGAAGAGCCTTCTGCTCGGAATGCCGTCGCAGCTCTTGACCGGCATCGACTATTACGATGCGAGCTTTCAGCAGAACCGCGGCGCCGGCCAGGGTCTCGCCGCCTGGCACAATTACGTCCTCAGGCAGCAGACCGTTGCGGGCTATTTTCAGCACACATTGGGTGTGACGCCCACGACCGACGTTTCCTATGGCGCGCGGGTGCAGATCATCAGTCTGTCGGCACGTGACAATTTTGATCCGGCGGCTCCGTTCAACGCCGACATCGGCGCGCTCCCGCTCAGGAGCGACGAGACCCAGTATGCGCTGCACCTCGGTGCCGAGCATCGCCTCAACGACATGGTCTCGCTGTTCGGCCGCGCCGCGCGGGCGTTTCGCACGCCTGACGTCGACGAGCGGGTGTCGTCAGGACCCTCATTCGATCCCTTCTTCAATCCACTGCCGCGAACGTTCCTGCTCAAGACCCAGACCTCGCAGGATGTCGAGGCTGGGCTACGTATCAAGGGAGGCGGTCTTCAGATGCAGAGCAGTCTCTATCTGATGGACCTCGCCAACGAGATCCATTTCAATCCAATCCTGTTCTACAACACCAATCTCGATCCGACCCGTCGTTACGGCTCGGAGACCAGTGTCTCCTATCGCGTCAACGACGCGCTGCTCTTGCGCGCCGGCATGGCTTATACGAGGGCTGTCTTCCGAGGGGGCGTCTGGGCGGGCAATGACGTGCCGCTGGTCTCGCGCTACACCGCGAGTGCGGGTGTCACCTGGAACATCTGGCAGAACTATGTCGTGCTCGACGCCACCGCGCGATTCTGGAGCGAGCGTCGCATGGACAACGACCAGGCCGGAACGCAGAAGCCGATCCCTGCCAATGGCACGATCGACCTCAAGCTCAGTGGTCAATATGAGCGATACTTCTGGTCGCTCAGCGTCAACAATTTGCTGAACGCGCTCTACTACGACTATGCAGTCGCAAGCACCTTTACCGACGGTCGCTTCAGCGCCTATCCGCTGCCCGGCCGCAGCTATCTGCTCAAAGCCGGCGCCACGTTCTGACGTCGATAGGGCTGTCACACGTCCCCAAATGCACTAGAATTCGAACAGAAGGAGATCACTTATGGCTCTCAGCATCCAGCCGTCTCACGCCGATCGCCTGCGGCTTCATCCGGTGACGCCGCGCCTTGCGCCGATGTTCTGCTTTGCGCTGCTGACGGCGTCATGCGCGCTCGCAAGCTTCGCGCTCGCCTGTGCAACACCGTTCGCGGCCTTTGCCGTCGTCGCGGCCGCGATGCTGCCGCTGCGCCCGGCGCTGCTCGTCGTCACTGGCGCCTGGCTCGTCAACCAGACCATCGGCTTCGGCGCGCTGCACTATCCCATCGACGGCAGCACCATCGCCTGGGGTTTTGCGATCGGCGCGGCCGCGCTGCTGGCGACCGCCGTTTCGTCTGCGGTGCTGCGCATGCTGCCGCAGGGCCGCACGCCGCTGGTGCTGGCCGTCACGCTCGTCGCCGCCTATGCGGCCTATGAGCTCGCACTGCTGGCCGCGACGCCGTTCCTGGGGGGAGAGGGCGCCTTCACCGCAGCCATCGTGACGCGCCTCGGGCTGACCAGCACCGCCTGGCTCACCGGTCTCGTCGCCGCCTGCGAGATCGTCCGTCTGCTCGATCCGTTCGGGCGCAAGCGAGCGATGTCGGCCTGAGCGCCGCTGCGTTCGACGTCGTGGCGCCATCGGGGCCACGGGATCTTGCTGTGTCGCCGGACTGTCAACCCGCCCTCGCAAAAATATTCCGCTTTACCGAAATTCGGATTTGTCGTATGTGTCGCCCATCCCGGCTCACCCTTGAGGGGCGATCATGTGTCGTGATGATCGCAGAGCCGGGCTTGCGGTGGACGCGGCAGCGTCGGGCGCGAAAGCTGCGGGCAGGGCGGATTGCTCTCCGTGAGCCC